>Ga0180431_10004202_pt1 | contig 18102 bp, 18 predicted proteins | sample SS_ome_11_FD_132459 | JGI IMG/M metagenome (GOLD analysis project Ga0180431, IMG submission 132459) | Hypersaline lake sediment archaeal communities from the Salton Sea, California, USA - SS_1_MS_1 metaG | ecosystem: Environmental > Aquatic > Non-marine Saline and Alkaline > Hypersaline >... | reverse complement strand
TTGACATATAGCATCAATTATTATAATATGAGCTCAAAAAGTTCATATTTTTTTATTCTGCTATCTATTTATATATAATTTATATGTCAATTAAGCTCTAATTGAATGGTGCAGCGGATTGACCTTGAGATTTTTAGATTCGGAGGAATAGATAAAATGGCAAGAGCGGCGGAAAAGGGCGATACGAGTTCCAGCCTGGAACAGGCAAAGAGGATCGTAATGGAAAAGCTCGATGTCTCGGAAGTCGACGCAACAAAGAAGATCAAAGCGCTTTCCAAATCGAAAAACCTCGATGCGGAGAGGACATCCGAGGTCATCATCAAGCTGGAGAATCTCATCAGCCCGAGCTGGTTCAACGGGAAATCACATCGATAGATAAACCATTTGTATATATTCTAAAATCTACTTGAAGAGTCATCTCCAACGTTCTATTTAGACCTTGTTCAACGTCGGTTTTTTTTAGGCAGGACGATATTTAATCGGGAAGACCGGCGGGCGCGTTGGAGGGTGGATATCCCGGAAACCCATAAGATAGATCTCCTGAAAAGGAGGGGATTTGGGGGGTGGTTAGTACTCCCCCCTTTTTTTATCCAGCTTTATCCTATCCCCTTTTAACCCCTCTTTCCTCCCCCTTCAACAGCTCAGCTCCCCCGCCGACCCTTATCTTTTTGCGCCGGTAAATCAGCGGCGCGACCAATCGGTGACGATATCGTGAATGACCTCTGCGGCGGCGCTGGGGATCGTGCTGTCCATCGCCTGATGTCTTACCTTTGTGATGATCTCGCCGGTGGAGTTGTCCACCACGTAGACCTCGACCTCGATAAAGGGATTTCCCGCGCCGTAGCCGACCCAGAAATCAGCCGATCCGGAGCCCCCGGAGTAGTCCATCATGCAGCCGAAAACCGTTATCTCGCCGCCCTTATCCACGACGCTCATCCCGAACCTGGTCATCGACTGTCTCATGTTTTCGGTTAACATCTCCTGGGCATAAACGTCTATCATCTTGGACCTGTTATCAAACAGCGGGACAACCGCGGTCTTGTACTTGGACAGATCGAGGCCCGGCTTCTTCCATATCCAATCGGTGCTGTCCCCTTCTACCATTCCGGTATAATCCGGGATGAAATCCCACACTTCGTCCGCTTCCCTGAAATCGCTGTCCTCCGTCAAGACGTCCCTCTTCGCAATCGCGGGAAGGGCCAAGAGCGTAACAATCAAGAAAAGGGAAAACAGAAAAGGGATAAACCTGAATTTCTTCCTATTCATCTCTATCCTCCTAAATGATTTTGCAAAACAAGGATTTTATAAAAGCTATATCGATCTTATCTCTTATCTCCGGACCGGTTTCGATAAAACGTGCATTTTAGAATACGCCTTTTCAAGCTTTCGTAGATGTGACTCGGAACACGAACGGCGATTTTCTAATAATACTTTTATTTCACAAAAAAGTACACAGAAAAACGCTTTTTGTGTTACAAAAGGGCTTGGGTGTGCTATCTTCGATAATTTTTAGAAAAAAAGTAGTTAATCTTAAAAGAGTTGTTGATTTAACCTATGATTTACTTAATAATATGTATAAAGTAAAAAAGAGAAATAAAAGAGGAGATAAATATGAAGCTAACAACTCTTTCTCGATATGGAGTACGGTCGATGTTTGATATTGCCTATTACGGTGCCGGAAAACCTATAAAGGCATCGGAGATCTCCTTGAGGCAGGAGATATCGCTGAACTACATTGGTCAGATTTTTCTAAGGTTGAAAAAGTCAGGGCTCCTGAAGAGCTATCGCGGACGAGCCGGCGGATACTATCTTGCACTTACGCCCGAGGAGATCACGCTAAAGATGATTATCGATGCGGTCGAGGGCCCCGTTGATCTTGTGCACTGTAGAAAAAATGAGGCCGAGTGCCCCTTTATGAACAATTGTGTTACCTTTCCCAAATGGAAAAAGGCGAGCGAGATCCTTGAAGAATACTTCTCCTCTATAACCATAAAGGACCTCATGGATGACGCAGAGAAAAAGGGATTGAAATAGATTTTTCAAAAAATCCCATTTCCCCATGTAAACATAAACTGCCACAAGATGATTTATAGTGATATCACGGCCCTCATAGGATCGACACCCCTTGTGAGACTCAACAGAATTACGGAGGGCGTTGACGCCGTATTGCTTGCCAAGCTCGAATCGAAAAATCCAGGGGGGAGCGTAAAGGACAGGATCGCCCTCTCGATGATAAGGGGGGCTATGGACGAGGGAAAGGTAAAGCCGGGCAAGACCACAATAATAGAGCCAACGTCGGGAAATACCGGCATCGGGCTGGCGCTGGTTGGTGCGGCCTGGGGGATAAGGACGATAATAGTCATGCCGGACACGATGAGCCTTGAGCGGAGAAGCCTTTTGAAGCTCCTCGGAGCGGAGCTGGTCCTCGTTCCCGGAAAAAAGGGGATAAAGGGTGTCATCGAAGAGGCGGAAAGGCTTGGAAAAGAGATCCCTGACTCGTTTATCCCGATGCAGTTCAAAAACCGGGAGAACCCTAACGCCCACCGCCTCACCACGGCACAAGAGATACTCGAAGACACGGGGGGAAGGGTGGATATCTTCGTCGCCGGTGTGGGAACCGGCGGGACATTCACGGGTACGGCATCCGCCTTAAAAGAGAGGCTGCCGGACCTCAGGGCCTTCGCCGTGGAGCCCGCATTGTCTCCGGTGATGTCCGGGGGAAAGCCGGGGGAGCACGGGATCCAGGGGATCGGGGCCGGCTTCATACCGGAGGTCATGGATATGGGGGTCGTCGACGAGATTATCAAAGTAAGCGACGACGACGCTTTAAAGACATCCCGGCTCCTTGCGAAAAAAGAGGGGATATTGTGCGGGATATCTTCAGGGGCGTGTGCCCACGCCGCCCTCGAAATTGCGAAGAGAAAAGAGAGCTTTTCAAAGACGATCGTGGCGATCCTCCCCGACACCGGTGAGCGCTACCTCACCACCGATCTCGTGAAGGGTCTCTAAACCCCCTGTGGCGTTGATTCGAATCCGACAGCCATAGAATCACCCACCAATTTAATATTTGACAATTCGAAGGCCCGGTCGGCCGCGTAACCTACAGGCGGAGTCCAGCCAAACAATTAAACCGCATGCCCAACCCCTTTCCCCTTTAATTTAGAAAGAAAAAATAGTATAATCTTATCCAACCGCCCCGCAAGAGAAAGGAAAACAAGAATGGATAAGAAGAGTTTTTGGGACATATCAAAGCTGGTCGAAAAATGGCATACACTGAAGAAACTCATCAAAGACAAAGAGTACAAGGTCTCCCCCCTAAATAAATTCATCTACGTCGCGTCGCTCCTCTACGTAGTATCGCCCTTCGATTTTATTCCCGAATACTTTACGCCCCTGGGCTTCATCGACGACGTGGGGGCGCTTATTCTCTTCGTAATTCATGTCCTCGACGAGGTGAAAAAATATGAGCATCACCTCAGATCACGCGTCGCGGGCAAAAAGGGGGGCAAACCGGTAAAGGAGAAGGCTGAAGACGAGGGCAAGATCATAGACCCGGACAAAGAGGACTGGAAAACGGAGTAGTGCCGATCCGACGGACTTTTAGGGTCATCATATACTGAATCCAATAAATAAATTCAACCGAAATTCTAAAGAGCGGGAGGCTATGGGCCGAAATAGTCGAGCCGTAAAACGAGTCCGAATCGAAAATCAGATCGAAAGCCGACGTCCTTTCCCCTTTGATTTCTCCCAAAAAAAGAGTATAATGTCCCATAATAGTATTCCCGTCGTTTAACGAGGAAATAGGATTATGAAAGAGAAAGACTTTTCCGACATATTCAACATTGCATCGAAGTGGCGCTCCCTTAAGGGCCTCATAAAGGACAAGGGGTATAAAATCCCCTTAATAAGAAAAATCTTATACCTCGCATCGCTTCTCTACGTAATATGGCCCATCGATTTTATACCGGAATTCGTCTTCCCCTTTGGACTTATCGACGACATCGGCGTCCTTGCCTTCTTTCTGATGCTCATCCTCTACGAAATCGATCAATACGAGGACTACCTGGCGATAGGCAGCGAAGGCGAGCCTGGTCCGGGGAAAACGGGGAAGGTGGATGATCGGGGCGAGACCATCGACCTTGACAGGAAAGACTGGAAAAAGGAATAAGACACGTCGCCATCGATATATGCAACCGATTTACATTTCAAAGGGGTGAGGGGGTAATGGGCAGAAAAGGTGTGAAGGGAGGGGGAAGGACAAGCGGCGCCGAAGGAAGGGGGGACGTCCTCGAGGGGAGAAACGTCGTCCTGGAGGGCCTCCGCTCCGGCCGGAAGATCAAAAAAATACTGATAGACGTGAGCGCCCTCAAGGGCCGGGCCGACGGGAAGATCGGCGAGATAATCGAGTCGGCAAACGGGAGGGGGATTCCCCTGATATCGACCGAGCGGGCGGAGCTGGACAGAATCTCGGAAACGGGCTCCCACCAGGGGGTGATCGCGGAAGCCGCCCCGAGGGGGGAGACGTCGCTGACCTCGCTCCTGAAAGGCATCAGGGGAAAAAAGGAGCCCTTCATCCTCCTTTTGGGGGAGGTGATGTATGAGCAGAACCTCGGCGCCATCATAAGGACCGCCGAGGGGGCGGGCGTAGACGCGATCGTCATCCCGAAGAGGCGGACCGCCCCCCTCTCCCCCACGGTGGCCCGGGTCTCGATGGGGGCGTCCGAATACGTCCCGCTGATAAGAGAGTCCACAACAAGCGCGCTCTCCATCCTCAAGCGGGAGGGGGTTATGATCTTCGGCGTCGAGGCTGATGCCGAGCTTCAATACTACGAGGCGGACCTCACCGGCTCAACCGCCTTGGTCTTCGGCGGCGAAGATAAGTCGCTCACCTCGACCGTCCGCGAAAGGTGCGACGGGATAATATCGATCCCGCTGATGGGAAAAATTGGGTCGCTCAACGTCGGCGTCTCTGTCGGGATAGTCCTCTTCGAGAGGGTCAGGCAGGAGGGGGTGAGGGGGGGCTGAATCTTTGAGAAACGGCCGGGCGGAAAAAAAATCCCCTCCCTTTCAGCAAGCCCACTAATTGTTAAAAGACTACTATCTGCGTGGCACCGACATCCCCCCTGCGGGTTTTTCAACCAATGCCGAGCCGCCAAAGACAACTCGGACAAACTTGTCTCTCTACGCCGCCCGTCCGAAAGTTGATCCCAAAGACCTCCGCTCCCCAAAATAAAAAACAAACCCTCCCCGGTCCACCCTTGGCAAAAACGATATTGTGTGATACCGTAACGGCGTTTAATCGATACGCGATGGTTTTTCCTGAAAACCGATTTTGATTAGCTTTATTTTTGGATGGTGCCTAAAAAATGAAAAATGTCCTCGGAGTCTGCGGAAGCCCCAGGAGGAAAGGAAACACCGATATCCTGGTCTCCAAAATATTGGAGGGGGCGAAGGAGGCGGGGGCGAAGACGGAGTCGATCTTTCTGAAAAAGCTGAAGATCAAGGAATGCAACGGGTGTCACTCCTGCTGGGAGGGGAAAAAGTGCTCCAAGAGGGACGACATGAACGACCTCTATCCTAAGATCGAGGAGGCTGACGCGATCGTCTTCGGCACGCCGGTCTACTGGTACGGCCCCACGGCGATAATGAAGGGATTTATCGACCGCTTCGTCTACTTCAACTGCCCAGAAAACAGGAAGAAGATCAGGGGTAAATCGGCGGTTCTGGCCGTTCCCTTCGAGGAGGACGACATCGATGCGGCGGCCCCCCTCGTCACGATGTTCGAGAAGAGCTTTGACTACGTGGAGATTAACTTGGTCGGGAAGATCCTCGCCCCCGGCGTGGGAGAAAAGGGGGATATCTTGAAAAAACCGGATCTGCTGGAAGAGGCGTATAAGCTCGGAGTGGAGATAGGAGGATAACATCCGCATCCCGGCCGAAAACGCCGACTCCAATTTCAAGGTCGGTTCAACACTATGCACTCATCGAGCGGGCGCCCGCTGGTGAGAATCAGGACTTTACTACAAAAAGAAAATTTGAAATAGGCGTCAAGAAGCCGCCGACCACGACATATATCGCGGCCCGGCGGCTTGATGCAGACTAAAATTCACCCGCGGGCCTACTTACTATCAAAAATCAAACCTGTGTCAATTACAGGACCATCGTTGTGACCTGAAACCGACGCCGTTAAACCCGTTTCTTCATATCAACAATGCCGGTCGAAACCAAATTGAGCGGCAATCACCCCAGCGGCGGGGGCTAAACCACCTTTACCGGCACGGGCGACTTGTATTCGTCGTCCAACAGCACGTTGATCTTCTCCATGACGTGAAGGGCGAACTCGAAAAACTCGTCTTTGAACTTCACCTCCGCCTCTTTCGAGAAGGGGATGAACTCCTTGTCTATCTCCCTGCCGATGATCTCCCTCGGGTCTATCGGCTCGCCCACGCGGTACACGATTTTGCCACTCTTCGCCCAGGGGGCGTTTCCGGTATAGATCTTGTCCGAGCCGTTACACCCCACAGGGATAACCTTCTTGTTTGACTTCAAGGCAAGGTGCGATATCCCTGTCTTGCCGGATCCGAGACGGACCGAGCGGGTTCCTTCGGGAAAGATGATGACGTTGAGACGCTTTTTGAACAGCGCCTGGAAGTTCACCTCGGCCACTTTCTCCATGAGGAGCCGGTAATATTTTTCCATATACTCGGCGTAGGGAATCTCCACCCCCTCCAGGAGACTCCTGGGATAATCGAGGACGGCTTTCAGGTTTTCTGTCAGCTCCTCTCCAAACTCCTTTATCTTCTTCTTGCCGTCGACGAGGTCCCTGAGCAACCGGTATTCCACCTTCGATATCTTCTCTTTTATTAGGTCTTTGAAATCCTCGCTGATAAGATACCCCCTCGACGGCACCGGGATGTTGTTGGTCCAGTCGAAGAACTTTGCGAGGAGGGCGTTATTGTAGTAAGTCCCCTTGACCCAGGTCGTCGTCAAGGGGAAGCCCTTTCTCATCATCCACATCTTGTACTGGAACGGCCAGTAGTTGTACCTGTCGGTGTGGTTCATGGCGAAGATCACCGTGTCGTCGGTGGGGATGTTCTCCTCGTTTTCGATCTCGATCTTGACCCTGTTTGTGAGGTAATAGTTTGTCGTCAACAGCGAGAGGGCGGTAACTATCTGCCCCCAGGGGAAGGTCTTTAGATTGATCTTGTTTAAGTGCTCAAGGTCAATTTTCATTACTTATTCTCCATATAATAACTTTTTCTATTTGTTTAAGTTTAACAGCAATTTCCCTTCAATGCAAGGCGAATTAACTCGATCTCCCAACATTTTTAATACACTCGATCCTTTTTTTAATTTCACCTGCACTGTTTTGAAAGCAACAGGTCAAGACACTCCTTTGTATCATGAATATTTAAACAGGGTCGATTCAAGACTTATGGGGCACGACCCCCTCTTCCACCCCCTTCCAGTGGGAGTGGAACCAGAACCACTGCTCCGGGTAGCGCTTGACATACTTTTCAATAATGCCGGCCCGTTTCTGAGTCACCGCTTCGATATCCCCGTCGTTGTCCCCGGTGGGACGATAAACTATCGGCTCCTCGAATATAATCTTGTAGCGGCTCTTCTCCTTCTTCCCTTTTATCCCTGACATAATGGAAACTGGATAATAATTTCTATGATATCAGCAATTACACCGTGGATACACGGACTCAATACGCGACTTTTAGCGGCTTTTTATAAGTCAAAAAATCATCGTAAAGCAGACCGGAAAAAGAAATCTTGATCTCAAAGGCCTTAAAATCAATTTCCGCTTGTGATCTTTAATCCTCCAACTATCCAAAGTTTTAAAGTTGGATCATCTCCTCTTCCAGTGGGAGTGGAGCCAGAGCCACTGGCCCGGATACTTTCTGACGTATCTCTCCAAAACTTCGGTTCTGAGCTGCGTCAGGGCCTCCACATCCTCCTCCCTCTCCCCGGTGGGGGTAAAGTCGATCGGGTCCTCGATGTAGAGGGTGTATCTGCTCCTTTTCTCTCTTATTATAAACATCGGAAGCAGCTTCGCCCCCGTCTTTAGAGAGATAACGGCTGGGCCCGCCGCCATACGGGTCTCTTTCCCAAAAAAATCGGCCTTGACGCCGCGCCGCTTATGTTCATCGGCGACCATCATCACAAATGCGGATTCGTTAAGGGCCTTAACAATCATCTTCTCCACATCGGTCCTGTCTGTGAAGCTCAATTTGTTGAGATTGAGCTTTTTCATGTAGCCATACCACACATCGGTCAGGGCCTTGGCCTTCGGGTCCTTTACCAGAAAGCAGGAGTTGATCTCCTTTTCCGCCCCAAGCCTCACCCCCGTCAGCTGGAAGTTTCCAAGGTGGGCGGTAAGGCCTATCGCCCCAATCCCTTCCCCCTTTGCCCTATTTACCTTTTCAAGTCCGATAATCTTTACATTCTTAAGGAGATCTTCCCTCCTTTTGAGGCTAACATAGTGAGTTACTTCCATAAGACCGACAATCTGGATATATATCGCCTCCCGGGCTATGGCCGCAATCTCCCTTTTAGAGCGCTCCCCCCCGAAGGCCACGCTGATGTTCCTCACAAATCTCCTTTCAAGACCAAAGATGACTATGAACGGGTATGTTATTAGAAATATTATAGAGGCAAAAAACCGAATCAACCAGAGAGGTAAAAACGGCATCACTTCCATAAAGAAGATAAAAGTATAGGCCTCGGGCCATCCCTTTCTCATGCTCCTCTCTCCTTTTTTACAGTTTTGAGCGTAGTGGATAAAGCTATCAGGAAACGGCCGAAAAGTCAAAAAAAAGTTTTCAAGATCGCAGTCAATCCTTGTATTTCGAGGGGGAAATGTGATATTAAATACCAAAACAGTACCTTTAAAAAACCTGTAAGGAGAGGTGCTATGAAAAGGCGCGATTTCCTTAAAATGACGGCCCTGGCCGGAGCCTCCACCGCCCTGGGGACAACCTTTACGGGCTGCGGGAGGGGTGTCCTGTCCAAAGACCCGAACAGGCCCAACGTGATCTTTATCACCGCCGACGACCTGGGGTGGAAAGACCTCCGCTGCTTCGGAAACACCGAGGTAAAAACGCCGAATATCGACCGGCTGGCGAAGGAAGGGATGATGTTCACAAACGCCTTCGTGGTGGCCTCAAGCTGCGCCCCCAGCAGGGCGAGCTTCATCACGGGGCAGTACCCCCACACCAACGGCGTGACGGCGTTGACCCACATCAAGAAGTCGAAGTCGCTTAGACCCTTCTACGAGACGCTTCCCTCGATCCTCTCCGAGAACGGCTACAACACCGCCCTCGAGGGGAAGTGGCACGTCTCCCCCTACCTCCCCACCGGCTGGTACGGCTACCGGGAGAGGCTCTCCGGGATGCTGCCCAAGGACTTCTGGATCGAGAGCTCCGAAAAGGCGCTGGAGTTCATCGAGGAGAACAAAGAGAACCGCTTCTACCTCGAGCTCAACTACATGAACAACCACAGGAAGGACGACGGCGAGTTCTACTTCGCCGACGGCTTTCCGGTCGACCCCGAGGACGTTCACGTCCCGGAATACTGGACGCTTCCCGACTGGGAAGAGATAAGGCTCGAGGTGGCCAAGTTCTACAGCCAGACTATGAAGATGGACAAGATGATAGGGGACGTTTTGAACAAGCTGGACGAGCTTAATCTTACAGACAACACTCTAATCGTCTTCGTAAGCGACAACGGCCCGCCATTTCCCGGAAACAAGATGACCCTCTACGATCGGGGGACGGGAGTTCCCCTCATCTTCCGGCTGCCCGGGGTAATCGAGCCGGGGACCACATACGACGGGCTGGCAAACACCATAGACATCATGCCGACGATCCTTGAGGCGTGCGGGCTTGCGGTCCCGGAGAAGACCCAGGGTAAGTCCCTCTTTTCAATTATCGAGGGGAAGAAAACCGACGACCTCCACGAGGCGGTCTTCACCGAGATGACCGACCACGTGTTCTATCTGCCTACGAGGGCGGCAAGGACGAAGGAGTGGAAGTATATAAAAAATTACTCCGACATAGCGATGGGGCTTGACCAGAACAACCACATGGAGTGGGCGCACCGCGTCTGTGAGCTCCCGAACCAGCCGTGGAAGAGCCCAAGGGTGCCCGAAGAATTGTACGACCTGAAGAACGACCCGAACGAGCAGGTGAACCTCGCAGAAAACCCAAAATATCAGGAGAAGCTGGAAGAGATGAGGTCAATCCTCGAGGCTCACATGAGTGAGACGAAAGATCCCTACCTCGGAAGGGACTTCACGAAGGACTACGAGTTGAACCTCGACATTTACGAGATGAAGGTTGTCGAGGACAAGTACAAGTAACCTCCCGGTCATCCCCCCTAACTTCGGACCATATGTGGGGGCCACAGTTTTTTTAAGGACGAAAGGGCGCTCTAATTTTAAGGCTCCAACCGAGGGGCGGCGTTTTTGAAATTATTTGATAGGGACATTTAATACGAGATGTTCGAGATAAGGTTTCACGGCCGGGGGGGTCAGGGGGCGGTGATGGCCTCGGAGATACTGGCCCTGGCCACCTTTAAAGAGGGGAAACACCCCCAGTCCTTCCCGTCGTTCGGCCTTGAGAGGAGGGGCGCCCCGGTCGCCGCCTTCCTCAGGGTCGACGACGCCAAGATCGGGCTTCGCCACGCCATCTACGAGCCGGACTTCATCGTTGTCATGGACAGGTCGCTTCTGAAGCTGGAGACGACGCTTAAGGGCCTGAAACCAAACGGCGGTCTCTTGATAAACAGCGCCGACGATCCCGACTCCCTGGGCGAAATCGAGGAGATCGGCGTAAACGGCAATTTCAAGATCGGGACGGTGGACGCCTCCGGGATCGCGCTGAAAAACGGGTTGGGCTCAAGGCTCATGCCGATAATCAACACCACGATACTGGGCGCGGTGGTGAAGATGACAAAGATCGTATCGATTAAGAGCCTCGAGGCGGCAATAGAAGAGACCATTGCAAAGAAGGGGGAGGACAACCGCCTCTGTGCCAGGGAGGCCTACGAGCGGGTGGTTTTTTGATTCAAATCCCTTCCCAAAGGGGGAGGGCGGAAGACAAAAAGGCGGGAGCCGCGAAAATCCAAAAATGGCGGATAAAAAGACAGAAAAGATAAATATCCCATCGATAGCCGACTTTCCGGAGGTGCCGTCGTCCTGGGGGGGAATGCTCTGGAACGAGACGGGAAGCTGGCGGTTTGCGGCGCCGCTGTTTGCCGAGCGCCCATCCCCCTGCAGCACGGCCTGCCCCCTTAGTAACAGTATCCCGAAGATCATGCACCTCGTAAAGGAGGGGGATACAAAGGGGGCCTTTGAGCTCCTCGCCTGGGAGGACCCCATCCCGGCGGTATTGGGGAGGGTATGCCCCGCCTTTTGTGTCGTGGAGTGCAACAGGAGCCAGTACGACGAGGCGGTCGGAATAAGGGACATCGAGCGGAGGCTGGGCGACGACTTTATAAATTCCCCCTCCCCCCTGCCGAGGAGGGACAAGACAAATAAAGGCGTCGGGATCATCGGGAGCGGCCCCGCCGGGCTCTCCGCCGCATACTTCCTAACGCTATTGGGTCACACTGTCACGATATTCGAGAGGGAAAATGTCGCCGGTGGGATCCCCCGCCTCTCCATCCCGGACTACAGGCTCCCGAAAGAGATCGTGGAGAAAACGGTCGAGGCGATCACCAGGATGGGGGTTAAGCTTCGCCTCGGGGCCGAGGCGGGGATGGATACCGGGAAAAACTTCGACGCCCTCTTCGTCTCGCCGGGGGCGGTGGTAACGATGGCCTTAAATATAGAGGATGAAAACCTCCCCGGCGTCCGGTCCGGTACCGAGCTCCTCAAGGGGGTCAAGGCCGGAAGCATTAAAGAGGTCAGGGGAAAGATCGCCGTTGTCGGCGGCGGAAACACGGCGCTGGATGCGGCGAGGACGATCCTTCGCCTCGGCGGGGAGCCGGTGTTAATCTACAGGAGGACGGCTGTCGAGATGCCCGCCTTCGCCGACGAGATAAAAGAGGCCGCCGAGGAAAATATACTGATGGAGTTTCTCAAGGCTCCGGTGGTGGTAAAATCGACCGACGGGGGAAGGCTCTCGGTGACGCTGATCGATATGGAGCTGGTAGAGTCTGACGAGTCGGGAAGGGGAAGGCCCGTCCCGGTAAAAGGCTCCGAGCGGACTATCGAGATCGACGGCCTCGTGACCGCCGTGGGGGAAAAAATCGATCTCTCTCCTATAGGATATTTGGGAAACATAGAGGGCGACGAAAAAATCTTTATCGGCGGCGACGCCGCCGGGGGTGACAGAACGGTCGCCCACGCCGCCGCCTCCGGAAAGAGGGGCGCGGTCGCGATAGACTTAAAACTCATGGGTAAAAATGTCGACCTTCCCGCAGACCGGCCGGTGAGCTTCAGGGCCTATTTCAACGGAGAGGAAAAGGCGGAGGCGGAGCCGGTCTCATTTGACGAGATCAACACCGATTACTTCCCAAAAGCCGAGAGGAGGCGTCCGGAGGGACTGACGCCGGAGGTCAGAACGGTGGATTTTTCGGAGATTGAGGCGACGCTCGCACCAACAGATAGCGTCTACGAGGCGTCGCGATGCTTCGTCTGCGGGACGTGCATCGACTGCAAGACGTGCGAGTCGTTCTGTCCCGACTTCACCGTAAGGGCGGTGAAAATGGCGGGAAAGCTCGGCTTCGGCGTCGAGATAGACTACACCTACTGCAAGGGGTGCGGCATCTGCGTTCGGGAGTGCCCCAGGGGGATGTTCACCATGGTGGACGAGGAGACGATCGAGCGGTTGGGCCGACAGGATATTAAGGGGGGGGAGAAAGGGACTACAATTTCCACCGACCGAGGGGAGGCAGGAGATAGATGACAGATTCGACTTTCGGGGGTTGCGGAATATGAAGATGCTCATGGAGGGGAACCACGCCGTCTCATGGGGGGTGATGCTCTCCCGCGTCCAGGTGCTTCCCGTCTATCCGATAACCCCGCAGACCCACATCTCCGAGGCGCTGGCCGACTTCGTCGCCGAGGGAAAACTCGATGCCCGATACATCAAGGTGGAGAGCGAGCACTCCGCCATGGCCGCCTGCATAGGGGCGTCGACCGCCGGCGCCCGTGCGTTCACCGCCACCTCCTCCCAGGGGCTGGCGCTGATGCACGAGATGCTCCACTGGGCGGCAGGCGCAAGGCTGCCCATTGTCATGGCCAACGTGAACCGGGCCATCGGCTCCCCCTGGAACATCTGGAACGACCAGTCCGACTCGATGTCCCAGCGGGACACCGGCTGGCTCCAGTTCTACTGCGAGGACAACCAGGAGTGCCTCGACTCGATCATCCTGGCCTACATGGTGTCCGAGGCGGTCCTCGTCCCGTCGATGGTGGTGCTGGACGCCTTCATCCTCTCCCACACCCAGGAGGCGGTGGAGACACCGAGGGCGGAAGATGTGGACGCGATCCTTCCCCCGCTCGACAATCCGAACGCAATCGACATCGACGCACCCAGGGCCTACTCCCCGGTGGTCGCCCCGGACAACTTCACCGAGGCGAAGTTCAAACAGTTCCGGGCGTCGGAGGAGGCGATAAGCGTAATCGAGGATGCAGGGGCGAAGTTCAAGGACGCCTTCGGCAGGGACTATCCCCTCGTCACCCCCTACATGATGGACGACGCCGAGGCGGTTTTAGTCGCCGCCGGGGCGGTCTCCGGGACCGTCAGGGGGGCTGTGGACACACTTCGTGGAGACGGAAAAAAAGTGGGGATGGTAAAGATCAGGACGTTTCGGCCCTTTCCTGCAAAACAAATAAGGGACATCCTCCTTAATGTCCCAAACGTTGGCGTGCTCGACAAGTCGGTCTTCCCCGGTGCCGGCGGGCCGATCGCCCAGGAGGTCAGGGCGTCCCTGTATAATACGGGTAAATTGAACGGGGCGAACGGCGGGCCGCCCAAAGTGACAGGCTTCGTGGGCGGGCTGGGCGGACGCGACATCACGGTCGCGGACGTAGCCGGTGCGTTTAAGACGATCATAAAGGGCGAAACGGCGGATGATCCCGTATTTCTCGGCCTCAAAAAATAGCGGAGGTAGTAGCAAAGATGAGCGTTGACAAGGCGGACGCCAAGAAATTGGGAAAAACCCCTCCCCTCTTCACGCCGGGGCATCTGGCGTGTCCGGGGTGCGGGGGGACGCTCGCCTTAAACCGGGTTTTAAACGTCCTCGGAAAGAAAACCGTCATTTCGCTTCCCGCCTGCTGTTTCTCCATTATCACCGGCGCCTTTCCCCACATGCCGCTGAACGTCAACCTCGTCCACACCGCTTTCGAGACAGCGGCCGCCCTGGCAACGGGATTGAAAGCCGGTTTCGAGATGACAGGAAGGGAGGACGTTACCGTGATGGCATGGGCGGGAGACGGCGGGACGTTCGACATCGGACTCCAGGCGCTCTCCGGCGCGGCGGAGAGAAACGAGGACATCTTCTTTTTCTGCTACGACAACGAGGCGTACATGAACACCGGAAACCAGAGGAGCGGCGCCACCCCCCTCTGCTCATGGACGACCACCACCCCGACAGGGGAGACGATGGAGAAAAAGGACATCATGGGGATCGTCGCCGCCCACCAGATCCCCTACGCCGCCACAGCCTCCATCGCCCACCTCGACGACCTCGACGCAAAGGTGAGAAAGGGGGTGGAGATCAGGGGAACCAAGTTCATCCACATCTTCTCCGCATGCCCCACCGGCTGGCGGATGCCACCGGACATGACGATAAAGGCCGCGAGGCTCGCGGTGAAATCGGGGGTGTTCCCCTTAATGGAGATATTCGACGGCGAGAGGAGGGTATTGAACTACAGGCCGGAAGAACAGACACCCGTCAGGGAGTACCTCGGCCTCCAGGGACGATTCTCCCACCTGACAGACGGTGAGATCGAGGAGATCCAGCGGCGCGTGGACGAGAGGTGGGGAAAGCTAGTCGCTTTGGTCGACGAAGTCCGCCCCTCGGAAGACGGGATCGAGTATATATAAACACACGTACAGATTTTGAAAGCCGCCTAATATTTTTGTCGGATTAGTTTCTTACAATGGTGTCGTTCCCTTGGAAAGCGGGAACATTAACTGTCATTCCCTTGGAAAGCGGGAATCCAGAGGGAGGGTATCTGTGCGCTGGGTGAAGATGACAAAATATAAAATGTGTGGAAAAATATCAGATATCTTTAGAAAAGCGCCGGTTTAAACCTTTTAGAATAGACTTCTATCATAGGAGGGGAACAATGGACGAGGCCGTAAAGCTCCTATCGCAATATATCGCGATCAACACCACCAACCCCCCCGGAAACGAGATCGAGGGGGCCAAGTTCTTCGCCGAAATTTTCGAGGGTGAGGGGATAGAGTACAAAATATACGAGCCGGAACCTAAGAGGGCGTCGATAAGGGCGGTTATCCCCGGAAGCGGCGAAAAGGAGCCGCTGATCCTGATGCACCATATGGACGTCGTGCCGGCGGACAAAACGGAGTGGAGCTTCGAGCCTTTCTCAGGGAAGGTAAAAGACGGCTACATCCTGGGCCGGGGTGCGCTTGACACCAAGGGCCTCGGGATAATGGAGCTTATCGCCTTTCTCGCAATCAAGAGAAACTCGATCACGCCCAACCGCGACCTGATTTTTCTGGCGGAGGCGGATGAAGAGATGGCCGGGAATATCGGGATGGCCTACCTCCTCGAAAACCACCCGGATGACTTTAAGGCGGGACTGGTCATAAACGAGGGGGGATTCTCGATAGAGGGTCTCCTCCCGGAAAACCCCCTCTTTCTTGTCGCCACCGCCGAAAAGGGGGTCTGCTGGCTGGAGCTTACCGCAAGCGGTGCCCCGGGCCACGCCTCCACACCCCACTGCAACAACGCCCTCGAAAAGCTGAACCGGGCTCTGACAAGGCTTCTCGATACGGAGATCCCCTTCGAGGTCAAGCCGAACGTGGCGAAATACTTCGAGGGGCTTGCCCGAGGCTGGCCGTTTCTCAAGCCGTACGTCGAAGACCCCAGGCCGGAGGTCCTTATCGAGACCCTGAAGGAGACGGGTCTCTTGGATAATCCGGTCTTCGCGGCCCAGCTGAAAAACACCGTCTGCCTCACCGTGATGACCTCCGGCGATAAGACAAACATCATCCCGTCCAGCGCCAAGGCCCACCTCGACTGCAGGATCCTCCCGGGCGTCGAACTCGACGATTTCGTCGATACGATAAGGGAGCGCATGGGCGACGACGCCGAGATCGAAATCAAATTTTTGGACACGAGCACGGCCAACATCTCCCCCGACGACACCGAGGAGTACCGGGTAATCGAGGGGGTCATTAAAAAGCACTGGCTTAACGCCGTCGTCACCCCATACATGCTGACAGGCGGGAGCGACTCCCGCTTCTTCAGGGACAGGGGCGTTAACTGCTACGGCATCCTGCCGGGGCTCTTTCGCCTCGAAGACGTGGACACCATACACGGCATCGACGAGAAGATCTCGGTAGATAATCTCCTTGTGGGTACCGAGGTAATGACCGATATAGTAAAACTGCTTTGTACTTAGTAAACTACAATACTTTATAGATGGAGGATAAAATGAGTATTTCATTAAAGGAAGTGGACAAGGTTGAAATAACGACGCTTCAGGACAACTACATCGACCTTGTAAGCAGGGACAACACGGAGGTAGTGTTCAGGGCGATGCCGCTTAAGGACATGGAGATCAAAAACTCTGTTCTCGCCGAGCACGGCTTCTCCTCTCTCGTGACCTTGACCTCGGGCGATTCCGCAAGGAACATGATCTTTGACTTCGGCTTTTCGGAAAACGGCGCCGCGTTTAACGCCGAGGCGTTGAACCTGGACTTAAGCGTCGTCGAGGCGTACGCCCTCTCCCACGGCCACATGGATCACTTCGGCGGGATGGTGAACCTGACAAAGCTGGCCGGCAAAAAGGCGGATCTCGTCCTCCACCCGGAGTGCTTCAGAAAGCCCAGGTATGTCAAGGTAACGGAGGATTTCAAGGTGGTGTTACCCTCCTTTCCCCGGGAGATGCCGAAAAAGGCGGGGCTGAACGTCGTGGAGACGGTGGAACCGTACCCGATGCTTTCCGACACGCTCCTCTTTCTGGGCGAGATCCCGAAAAAGACCGACTTCGAGAAGGGAATGCCGAACTTCTACTACGAGAAGGACGGCGTGGAGACTCCCGACGACATCATCGATGACACGGCGATAGTAGCAAACCTGAAGGGGAAGGGACTCGTGATCCTCTCCGGCTGCGCCCACTCGGGGATAGTAAACACCGTAAACCACGCAAAGGAGGTCACGGGGGTAGACAATGTCCACGTCATAATGGGGGGCTTTCACCTGACCGGCCCGGACATGGCGCCGGTTGTCCCGCCCACGATAAAGGGGCTCAAAGGCTTCAACCCGAACTACGTCATCCCGACCCACTGCACGGGAAGGGATTCGATCATGAAGATCGAGGCTGAGATGCCGGATCAGTTCATCCTCAACATGTCCGGGACGAAGCTCACGTTCGCGGCGTAGATATTGATATTTGAGGTGAAAAAGGCAAAGGGGGCTCTAGGCCCCCTTTGTAAAAAATTTGAATTTAGTCCAATGAGCGTAACCCCCTAAAAAGGAGGTTTTAAAGGTGAAGAAGATTAAATTTGAAATTTTGAAATCTAAATTAACAGTCTTGCCTTTATTAGTAATGTTTTTTTTATCAGTACATATTAGTGGTTTTGATAAATCCTGCAATAAATCTCCGGCAGAAGAATGGCAAGAATTAGACAATAATGGAGATAATAAATATTACAAAAAATCAGGATGGGTTGCTTATGCTGATGAAGTCTCAGTCGATGAAGTCATTACTACTTATATTAGTAAGGGAGATCCTATAGAGATTGTTAATGGTGGTACTAAACAAGCCCAAGATTATATAAATTTGATGGGACGTCTGTTAGAAAATGTTTCTTATGATTTAGAGAGACTTAGCCAGAATGATAGAAAGTGGTTATCTGAAGCTTATAATGATTATGGTTTAGCATTTGATTT
>Ga0180431_10004201_pt1 | contig 18103 bp, 17 predicted proteins | sample SS_ome_11_FD_132459 | JGI IMG/M metagenome (GOLD analysis project Ga0180431, IMG submission 132459) | Hypersaline lake sediment archaeal communities from the Salton Sea, California, USA - SS_1_MS_1 metaG | ecosystem: Environmental > Aquatic > Non-marine Saline and Alkaline > Hypersaline >... | reverse complement strand
CTACAACAGACCTGTTATTTTGCGCGGTTCACATCTCGGGGTACTTGTGCGTTTTCCGCAGTCCTGCAGCAACCTTGCGGAGACTCGGGCGCATCTCGACAAAATCGAGGCCGTCGAACGGCCGGCTGTGCAGGCCGAGAGTCCTCCCCACAACGTCCCCGTCGTCGTCCAGGGGCACGCCATCGTCCAGGAGGTCCATTTTCGGGGCGTTGTACTCTCCGGCGTTCTGGTCGACGCCCAGCCTCCTCCTGTCCCGCTGCTGGCTCTCGTCCATCTCCATGAGGAGGTCCGTGTCCCCGTCCTCGTCCGTGGGCTGGTCCGCTGCCACGATGCCAGAAGACACCTGCACCGGGTTGAACTTCGAGGGGAGGTTGATCTTCGCGCTCCTCCGGAACCGCGTCGAGGAAGAGAAGAGGAACTGCTCCTGGAAAGCGACCTCGTCGACGTCCCTCTCTATGTCGCACAAGAACCGGTCTTCCCCCTCCCCCTCCTCTTCCCCCTCCTCGTTTCCGTACTCCATTTCTGCGTCGCTGTCTTCCGGGTCGCAAAATAGGACCTCCCTGATAACGCGCTGCATGGGAACGGACTCGGCCTTGCCGAAGCTCAGTTCGTCCTGGGCGCTGCTCGGAATGACGAGCCTGCCGCCGCAGAGGAGGGAGATCACAGCTAGCCAGACGGTGATTGTCAGCCGCATGTCGTGCCTGCAGTAGTAGATTCGGCCCCGGAACACAACGTCGAACCTCGTGGGCGTGAACTGCACGATCACAGGAGAGTGCTGCGTCGTGCGCGTCAGGGCCATTTTTGTCGCGAGGGGGTCAAAGTAGAGCTCGTGGAAAAACACGACAAAGTGCAAGTAGAACGGGGCCGCGTCGACCACGGAAGAGGCCCACCGCGACAGGGATCTCAGGTAGAGCGTTGCCTGGATCACGAGGGCCGGGTACATGAACTGGTACTGCAGGTGCGGGTTCCTCCTGAGCTCGGCCTTCCTCGCTTCGGGGATCAGCTCGCACCCGTCCCCCAGCATGCAGTACTCGAACCCCTCCTGGCTCGAGAGCGAGCTGTGCATGAAGTGGGCCATGAACTGGTCGAAGATCGCACGGAGCTCGGCCATCCTGCGCTCGATGTTCACGTCTCCGCTCTCCTCGTCGCTTGAGGCGGCGGACTTCTTCCTGAGAGCTTCGGAAAGCCGGTACTCGTAGAGCCTCACGACGTCAGCAGCCTCTGGGTAGTACCTCCCCAGGAGGTCCATTCGCGTCTCGGCGCTGAGTACGTACCGCAGCCAGAAGTCCGGCGTGTAGAGCACGAGCTGGTCGTGATCGTACGTGCCAGGCAGCAGGCACAGCGAGGCGACGTCCGAGGTGATGTCCCTGCAGAAGGAGAAGAAGAGGTCGGGCTGCGTAGCGAAGGTCCTGCCGAGGAACCCCTCGAAGTAGTTCGCCACGGAGGTGACGACCCCTCCCACGTCCGTCAGCCGGGCGGCGATCGCTCCCTGGGCGTCCTCTGCGTCCAGGATGCTTGGCCACGGGACGCAGACCTGGGGGATCAGCTCGTCGCTCCACCAGCTGTGCGTCATGTACAGGATCGTGTAGGTGTACCCCATCGCCACGCTGAGGAACAGGGAGTTGCTCTGCATGACGGAGCCGCTCTGGTTCGCCGGCTTGCTGTAAGCGGGGATGTCGAACAGGCTGCCGTCGCCATAGCGGTAGAGGAAGTCCGACAGGTGTCCGATCAGCAGCGAGGCGTAGTACATCACGTGGATCCGGCAGTGCGTGTTCTGGGAAACCAGCACGTCGTTGTGCTGGTTCTGCAGAAACACCCGGACGCATGAGAGGAGCTGGGACATGGACATCTGCATCACAGGGGTGGACCGGTAGAGGGCCGTGTTCTGAGGGACGAACCGCAAGAGCTCTGCAGACGCAGTCTCCGCGCTCGGAAGCTGCGAGAACAGGTCCTCGTGCCCGTCGTCGTCGAGCGACCCCCCACCGGGCTCCGTGTGGAACCAGAATGGGGCACCGCCTGCCTGGGCACCGCACGCCAGGAGCACTCTGTGCATCCGCATCACGAGAAGGAAAATGTGATTCGCCGGCACCTCCCCGTTGCGCTCGCCGTCGGCGAGGTCGTACCCGCCGTGGCAGTGGTTCATGAAGAACGGGACCCACCTCCTGTACTTCCGAACGAGCGGGCGCAGAACCTCCCCTGGCAGCGGGTCGTTGTCTATCAGCACGTGCCCGTACACCATCTCCAGATCAGCCGCGAGCTCGGGCAACTTCTGCATGATTTTGACGATGATCGAGTTGCGCACGATGCGCGAGTCGTTCTCGGTCTCCATCGGCCGCCGCTCGTAGTTCCGCAGCACCATCATGATCGACTCGCCGCCGGAGTTGCTCATGGGCGAGGAGAAGTCGACGTCCTGCTCGGGCACGCTCGTAGAAATCGCGCCGTCTTCGCCGTCTCTGCGTATGGCGAACGGAGACGAGTCCTCCACGCGCCACCTCTGCCGCTCTTCGACCTCCTCCACAACCGTGAGCTCGACATCGGCTCTTCGAGCTCGTCGCTGCCCTGAAACCCGCCTCCTCTTTCGTTTGGGCTCCCTTCTAGAGCGGCCCCTCGCTCGCCGCTTACCTCTGGGCTGCATGCTCGTGTTGCAGGTGCTGGCTTATCACCGCATTTGAGAAATAGATGACCGTTCCAGATTACACACACCCTCACAGTTGAAATCAATGATGTGGGTGTATTTTCTGTACTATGCGACCAGATCGCGCATAAGATAGTCGACCATGGCTTTCGTCCCTGTGAGCAGCAAGCCAGTGAACAATGGGCCGAGCGCCCTCGTCCTCAGGGACTTCGGGCTTGAGTATGACGAGATCTACGCTCGTGGGAATCCGATTGTGGAAACGGCAGCAGAACTCCTCGTTCACACCCTCACGAAACTGCACGCGGTGTTCTCGTCGCTGGGGATGGGATCCGTGTCGACGATTTCGTGCGTGACCAGGGAGACTGACCACGACGACATCGCCTGCAATCGCAAGTTTGAGATTGCCCGGGAGTTCCTCGAAGAGGAGATCTCGTCGTACAGATGGACCGGCGTGGAGGCGGCGTACGACACGCTTGTGTATGTGATCCTGATCGGGCTCGCTGACTCCTACGAGGGGACGTGCGGCCGCCTCACAAGGGAGCCCTACACGGCACTCCGGGAGCTCAGGAAGATCCGCTTCCTGCCGCTCGCCAAACGGCAGGCCGGCAAGGAGGACATCGCAAGAATCGCGGACACTGTTGACGACGCCACGAAGATGTACGTGCTCTACAGCCCGTGGCTTCCCGAAGCAAGGGCCCGCTACGTGAAGATCGCGTTCCTCACAGACCCAGCTGCACGGCTGGCATACAGAGTCATGCCGAGCGACTCTGCGTTTGACGTGCTGCTCCGTGTCGTGTCGACTCACGTTCCTGGGGCGGGCACGGCCGTGACGAAGACAGAAGACTTGCTGCGCAAACTCACGACACAGGAGGTGCCTGAGGCTATGCCAGACGAGAAGGACCCGCTTCTGCTGGACAGGCTCTTGTTTGCAGCAAACATTGTGCTGAATGCGCGAACGAGCGGCAGTGGTGGTGACATTGTGCGGTGGATGTTTGATGTGCCTCTTGTGAGTAAAATGAGCATGAACTAATAGTCATCGTCATATTCTCCCTCCTCCTCCTCTTCCTCGTCCTCTTCCTCGTCCTCTTGGTACGCCGCCACGGCAATGCCAGACACACGACCGCCACCGCGCCTGCGCCGCCTTACCCCTTCTCCCCCACCAACACTGAAGAACGCCATCTTGAGTATAAAGAACAGTATGACCACCATCGCGAATCCGATCGTGATGTACAGCATCGTGTAGAACGCCCCGCTCATGCTGCCGTCCTCGTTCAGGAAAATCCTCGCGAGCAGGTTAAGGAACGGCTCGTAGAAGGCTGGAACCTCCGGCGCGTCGAGCAGCTCAGCCGAATCGGGATCTGTGACCGACATCACACCCACCACTTGTTGTGTATGGCTCCGGCAGCCCAGTTCGAATATACGTTTTGGGCGTTCTTTGTGGCAGCAGTCTCCCCACACGCGAAGACAAATTGCGGATAGTATTTACAGGATGCCCGCTCCGCAGCACCAGTAAATAGTATCCGCAAGAAGATGTCCTCTCGACGACGACCGAAGAAGAAGAAGAAGAAGAACTCTGCCTGGAGGCAGCAGTCGCAGCAAATCGGGAAGGACATGAACATTCTGGACAGGGCGGAGCATATCTACCGCACAAGCGTCCGGAAGGGGGCCCCGACAAGCGTGCTGATGAGGCTGTTTATCGAGTTCGTTGCGTCGCTGATCCTAACGGTCGTGTTTCTCAAGTCGTGGTATGTGGGGGGAATCATTGGCGGAGTCATGGGGCGCATGTTCCATTATTTGATCACGGCCGCCATCGCAGGAGCACTCGCGTTTGCCATCTACCCGTTCTCAGGCGGTTACATCAACACGAACCACGTGATCTTCGGCTTGCTGTCGTGGTCGAACCACAAGCTCGGGAAGACGAGGGCGGACAGGATCGCTTCGTCCGTGGCCTACCTGATTGCCCACATTCTCGGCGCGTTCCTCGGGGCGATGCTCGCTTCGGTGCTCCCCTGGCTCCCGACCCCCTCGTTTCCGACCTGGCCCACGGGCCCGTTCACCCCAGTCAGCTCCTTCTTCTCGGAGCTTCTGGCCGTGTTTGCCTACACGATGATCACCGGGCTCGTGACGGACTTCTGCTGGGCGAGCGAGGAGACGGTGTGCCTGCGCGTCTTCACGGACGGAGAGACCGGGCAGCAGTCGGAGAAGCCAAGGAGGTACCAGAGCATGAACAGCTACTTCGGAACCGCGATTTTCCTCGCGAGGTTCGCGCTCGGGGCCATTTTTGTGACGACCTCCTCAGGCGTGCTCAACGTGGACATCGCCTTTTGGGCGAACGCATGGGCGTCGATCTGGACGTTGTCCGGGTTCCCCATCATCAACGGGGTGTTTTTCCTTCTGGCGCACCTCCTCGGTGCGGCCTTTTCCGGGCTGGTGTACTACCTCTTCAGGAAGGTGGCAACGGAGCACATGCTCTCGAAGAAGCAGGCGGGGTTTCAGTGAGAGGGGGGTGCCGGTGTCAATAGGAGACTTTTGCTTATATTCTTTCACAGACTCGCCCGAATCACCAAGCTCATCTTCACGTACATATAGTTAAACGCCTCCTCGGCTGCGTCGTCGTCCGGCAGGTGCGTGTGGTTGTACGGGTTCACCATGCACGGAACAGCGTCGCCGGTATCTTCGTCCACGCACAGCTCAAACACCCTATACACGTTCTTCCACAGAGCGTACTCAGGGGGATTGCAGAGAGGCTCGCGCGAATCCAGGAGTCCCTTCGCGTAGGACCTCGTGTCGACCGGCTTGCGGAACTCGCACTCTCCGTTTCCAGTGCGAAAGAACGTCATGGGCCGCAGCCCGCTGGACGTCATGAACTCGCTGAGCATCCACATGTCGACAGCCCCGTCCGCAGAAGCGTAGGTCGCATTCGGGTACTTCTCGCCGATCTGGCCGAGCCACTTCTCCAGATAAGAAGCGACATCCTCGCGGGGGTTAGCCTCCGATGACAACGTGCGAAAGGCGGTCGCGTTTCGAGTCCAGAAATCGTAACCATACGTCCCTTTCATGGGAAACTGGACTCCCCCGACAGAGAACCTGATCTTTTCTGTTGGGTCGATGACGAGACGGAACCCACCCTCGGCCGCCTGGTCCTGTGTCATCGAAATGACACATGCACCGATGGCGAAGAGAGTGTCATTGACGGTCTCGACATCGAAGAGAACGAGCGTTTCCTGCATGGAACTGATTTTCCCACGAAAAAAAGACACTGTTGGAAAAAAACCACCCGTTTCTCATTCATCAGATACACAATTATTGCCGTACAGTCTTTGGTAACCACACTCCTCTGTACGCTGTTGCGACATGATACGCTTCTGCTTGTCTCAGCCTTGCGTTGGCTGCGTCGGACGTTGCTGCGTAAGCCCTCGACGCATTTACCAGCATGGGAATCAGCACGAAGACCACGATAATGTCCATAATCAGCACGCCTCCAATCTCGAGCACAATCAGCAGGAAGAAGACGTATGCTGTGGGGTCGACCCACGCAGGCGCGAGGGAGAACGCTATCGCGTGGACAATCACGAACACGAGGTACACGGCGAGGAACACCGCGTGGCCGATAATGACGTACCTCCACACTCGCATGTTCCTGTACTTGAGCCAGTTGTCCGTCAGGGGCACGATTAGGGCTGTGCAGAGAGCGATGAGGATCCCGTCGGCCGACACCAGTCCGGCGAGGATCGGGACGAACGCGGTGACGACGACCGTGCCGAAGATCATGGCCGCGACAACAATTTCGATAATCGTGAACCCGACGTGCCGGGCGGCCATCACGACGTTCTTCGCGACGATCCGGCTCGCCTTCTCGTCGGTGATCGTGCTGATGGCCGTCGCCGGAGGCACCGTGGCTGTGGACGAGACGATCGGCGGAACCATTGGCCTCCCGATCAACTGGGACTCGGTCCTCCTGTGGCGAGTCTTCCTGCGGTGGCTGGACATGGTCGCGGTTTTGTTTCGCATAGTGAATGCGGATTCGGTGTACAAATAGTGGTTGAATGTACATTTAGGCATCACGTGTATTCCCATCACACGTCATCATCAAACGTCGTCACCACGAAGTCCTCGTCTTGATCAGAGAGCGTGTCTCGCAGTGTTCGCCTGTAGTCCACACTCTCTCGCTCCCTCTCCTCGAGGCTCTCCTCGAGGTCTGTCCTCGCTCGGTACGTCAGCCTTCCCATGTAGATCAGCATCACGAACACCCCGATGTCGGCGAGCAGCTCAAGACAGATCAGGATGAAGCTGATGATGGCAAACGCAGTAAAGAAGTCGCTGATCCCGCAGACGATGCTCCCGCACTCGACCGCCTCGAAGATGATCACGAGTATTGAGAAGCCCAGCATGGCAAAGAAGTGTACAATCGTGGAGATTACGCCCAGCCAGAGCTTCCACTCTGTAGGAGGGGAGACGGGCTCGCTCCTCCTCGCGTGGGCGACGATCAACAAGAGGGCTGTCTGTAACACGGAGAACAGCGGGATGACGAGGAACGCGTGCGGGGCTTCGTACGAAGCAGGCGTCGCTCTGCGGAATGCGAGCTGCAGTGCGATAAAGAACGCGTCGTAGAGCATCACGCCCACGAAGACCAACGAGATCACGTGTATCACCCAGCGATACCAGCGCCAGTGCTTGTTCGCGCGTTTCGGGACGTCCTCCTTCTTCCTGGAGACGACGGACCCCATTCTGCTTGCGTGGGTTGAGGTACTACATGGGGAAAAAGGGTTTGATATATTTAGCATCACCTGTTCGCCACTGCCCGCCACTTATTCCCACCTCTTCTTCGTGTTGCTCTTGATCTTCAGGAGACCCCTTGTGCGACGCGTCGGCTTGTGCATCCGTCTCGCTATGAGCGGCTCTTTGACCTCATCCACATCGTCACTGCCCTTCCTCTTGAACTTCGACACGAACCAGTTCTTGACCCCGTAGGTCTCGTACGCCCTCGCAGACCACCAGTGGACGAGCATGACCACAAACAGCGCGACACACGCAGCGACGGCGCCTGCAAGAAAGAAAATCATCACCCAGGCGTATGTCCTGAACCGCCCGACGCCGGAGAACAGGCTCACTATGGCCGCGTAGATCAGCAGCACCGTCGCCGCCGCCGCGTAGAGGAGAGAGGCGGCCATCGCGAGAAAGAGGAACACCCTGGTCATGGTTGGGTTGTCGTGGAAGTTGATGAACATGACTACCGTGTTGAACACGATCGGCAGCGCCAGCGGGATCCCGAGGACCACGATCCAGTCGACGACAGCCTTGCTGGCTGCCGCGTCCGTCGTGAATATGAAGGAGAGCAGCCAGGTCAAGATCAGGTAGACCGACGCGACAAACAGGAAAATGACAAAAAACCACCACTTCCGGGACAGGGCCCTCCGCTTCCTCCTGAACGACACCTCTGGGTCCTCGCCCCTCCTGGCTTTGGTCACCTTGGCCGACCGGCAGACGTTGCCCATCTCTCTTTTGCCCACAGGCACAATGGGGCTCCGTCTGAAATAGGCGTCTCGTTCTATTTTCCCGGCCAATTGAGTAAGAGCAGTCCGAAGAGATAGAGAACGATGGGGTTCCTTGAAGGCCGGGGGAGGTCCTACCAGCGCTACCACGAGTCGCTGCGGGTCATTTCCAGGCGGAAGTATGTGGAGCTCGTGGCGGAGATGGACGAGGACGGGGACGCTCCCATGGACGGCGGTGCATCGAGCGACGACGTGCTGATGGAGGAGGCGGACAGGGTGTACCGGAACATCATCGACACGATCACGAACCTGTCGAGCATCACACTCTACGAGTACCAGCTCAACATGGCCCGCCTTGCCGAGGCGACGCTGATGCAGTACATCTACCGGAAGGTCTGGGCGCGGAAGAAGCAGGAGATCCTCGACAACCACGGGTTCACGGACGTCGAGGACACCCTGCTGGTCCACGCCCCTCGGAGGGCAGGGAAGACGCTCACGCTGGCGGTGTGGGTGCTCAGCGTGGCCACGAACGTGGAGAAGGACGAGGTGCGGAACTTCCGCATCGCCGTCTTCGCCACGGGAGAGGACGCGGCTGTGCTGTTCCTCGAGGAGTGCAAGACGCAGTGGAAGCAGATCAACAGGAAGCACAAGTTCCACATGCACTCGAAGCGCATGGCCATTTACCTGATCAGCAAGGAGGACCCAACGGACATCCGCATCATTCAGGCGTACTGCGGAACTGGAGACGTACGTATTTTTACCTTTCGCTTACAATGCGAGGTGGTGGTGGGTGGACAGGAAGGAGGGGGTGGGGAGAGAGTTCGTGTTGCGGTATCTCTTGCTGTGGGTAAGTATAGAGTGACATCAGCGAGAGAGGGGGAACAGTATGAATGCAGCGAATATGCAATTAGAATCCAATTCCCTTACGCAAAATCGCCAGCCACGTCTTCGCCTTCTCCGACGATCTCCAAATCAGGAGCAGTGCCTCAATCCACGTATCCAGATTCGGGTACACGCGCTTCGTCTCCTCCATAATAGGGCCCCAGCGAGCGATGACAATGACCACGGCGACCACGAAGGTGGTGCACAGGCTCACGCAGGTGATGTAGTAGGCCTGTAGCAGGCAGAGCAGGCACGTGGCGCACTTGTCTCGGACGTTGGCATCCCTGGCCGGATCCATTTTGTGTCACCACATTTCGTCACCACAGTGGTCAGCTGGTCGGACAAATTTCCCATTCTCCATGAAGCGCCGCTCCGCTCGTCGCCAAGGCGAGCCCAGGTCGAAGAAGAGGCGTGTCCAGACAGAGCCGCTGCGATGGATCTATGTGACGAAGGTGTTCCAGCAGCACCCAAGGAGCACCTTCGTCTCTGTCGTCGGGAAGGCGTGGGTGGCCGACAGGTGGTGGCGGGTGCTCGTTGACGTCCAGGAGCAGAGACCGTTCATCTACGTCAGGCCAGTGGGCGAAACTACGATGACGCTGAAGCTGGCTGCACGGGGCTCTGTCCGGTTCGTGAAGCATGAGCCTGTCCTTGGCAGGCCCCTCATCGGCCATCAGAACGAGGAGACAACCTACATCAAGATGACTCTGGCCTCAGAGCACGACCGCACGAACCTCGTGCAGATCATGAGGAGGCAGCCCATCCAGAACGTGTTCGAGGCCCACATCTCGATGCTCAGTCGCTTCTCTGCAGAGACGGGAATTCTCGAGGGGGGCTGGTTCGCTGTGCCGGAGAGCGTCGCCCTGAAGAGGCTGGCCATCGACGCGCCGAGCGTGAGCAAGAGGCTGGCGAAGTACGTTCTCCGGCACTGGGAGTTCGCCACCGGCTCGATCGTGCAGGCCGACATTGTCCGCACAGCGTCAGACCCCCCGTTCGCCGAGCCAGAGCCCGTTGTCGAGGTCACGTCGTTCCGCTACATCTTCCAGAACGTCTACGGGGAGGGGGCTCCCCAGCCGACGCGCCCATTCCCGAGGTGGACCAATCTGCTGGCGAAGGAGTGGGGCACGGCAGGATCCGATGAGTTCATACCCACGCCGATCGACTCCATCTGCGTGACAACAAGGTCGTACGGAGTGCGGAGCGGGGCGTGTATGGGAGAAAAGAAGAGGCTCTTCACGACGCGCTCGGAGGTCGCTGCGAGGGGCGAGATGAGCAGCAAGGGGATCGAAGTCGTTTCCACTGTCGGCGGGGGGAGACAGGCGCCGGAGTGGCTCATGAAGGACCGGAGGTCGTGCAGGATTGAGGAGAAGGAGAACCGGCGGGAGGCAGCCATGCTGCGCGAGTTCGTGAAGTTTCTGTCTACGTGCGAAGTGGTCGTCGGGTTCAAGCTCCTCGACCCGCTGTCGGACGAGTCGATCATCTACGCCATGCAGCGGCTGCTGTTCTTCGATGTCAGGGAATACATGCCAGGCACGCTGAGCGTGAGCAGAATCAACGATGCCGTGACTCGCGGAGGGAATAACCCGTTCCCCCTCTCGTCGTGCATAGACGTCCTCGACTACGCGAAGAAGGACCTCTCGAAGAACGTGCCCTCCTCCTCGTTCCGCACACTCTACAACACAATCATGGACCCAGACGAGGCCGGGTCCTGGACAGGCGTGGTCTGCCACCACGAGACGCCGCTCCCGTACGAGGTAGCGTTCACATACGCGAAGAACGTGTTCTCCCTGGTGGACCACGAGTGCCTCCTAGTGAAGACCCTCACGAGATCCGTGAACCTCGGTGTGGCGGTGGACAGGGTCTGGGTCTGCAGGGAGCCGGACATGATGAAGTACGCCATGTACCGGGAGCTCGTGCTTCTGCGGAAGGAAAGGGGTGACCTCTACGTCGTCGGATCCTACACGGAGAACGCATGGAAGAGCAGGGACTGGCACTTCACCGATCCGACGGACCCGTCAAAGGGTGGCCGGGTTCTTGACGTTCCGCACCCGCTCGTCACTGTGTCCGGCTTCACGCTCGACTTCAAGGCGTTCTACCCGTCGATCGTGCTCAGCACGGGGATCGGGTTCACGAACATCCTCTTCAATTGCCGCAGCCAGCCTGAGGGGGTTCCTCAAACGACGTGCGTCCAGGCGGGGGACTCCGTTGTGCGCTTTGCGATGGGAACGGGCAGGAAGAGGCCGCTCTACAACGTACTGCGGAAGCTGATGGACAAGAGAATGGCCCTCTCGACAGACGACCCGTACACTGCAGCCGAGAACAGGGCCGTCAAGCTCCTGATGAACGCAATCGTGGGCTGTCTCGCCTTCCGGGGCAGGTTCATCTTCAAGTGCCCAGCGATCGGGGAGATCGTGCGCTGGGTGTCTAGGCGTCTCTTTGACTACTGCGTGAACACCGTGAAGCTCCGAAGCGCCCTATACTACGACGACAGCGACGGGTTCTCCGTCCGGCTGCCGGAGTCTCCAGGGAGGAAGATCGCCGCGTTCGACGTCGTGTCGGGGCACACCGACGGGTTCGACGTCGTTGCGCTGGATGTGAACCAGCCGCCGGATGGAAAGGCGTTCGTCGACGTCGGAGGCCACGCAGAAGACATCGCGACTAAACTGGCGGCACACGTTGCGGAGCGCATTTGCCCGAGCAGCACGGGCATCGGGGGAATCCCTCCAGCAGTGTGGAAGTGCCCGCTCCTGCAGGTGGAGCGCCTGTTCAGCCGAATCATCTACCTCAACAAGACGACGAAGGTGTGGGCCCCCCTCGGCCTCTCAAGGGTCGTGATCTCGAAGGGGACTCTCGACCACGAGCTGCGGCACTGCAGGATAGTCCGGGGAATATACAAGGAGGTCCTCACGACGCTGCTCCTAGATGTAGAGCCGTGCGCGAGGATCCAGTCCTGGCTCGAGGAGTTTGACCGAAGGGCCGAGGCGGCTGGCGCGATGGACTTTGCCGAGTTCCACAGGGCGACAAGGAACCGCCAGAAGGCGAAGCTGAATCCGTCGGCAATGGACCCCGTTGCGAAGACGATTGCAGCCTCGCAAAGGTCGAGGCGCGTAGAAATACCGTCCGAGGATCAGCACGTTCCTGTGATCTGGGTGAAGCCGACCGGGGGAGAGGGCGGAACCGGCTTCAGCTCTGAGGCTGTTCTCGTTCACGCGGATCTGTACGATTCCGGGCGCCACTCCGTCAGCAAGGAGACGTACAGGAGGGCCTTGCGCAGAGTCCTAGTTTCTCTCTTTCGCAGAATTGCAGAAGAGCAGTTGGTGTAGCAACAGTGTTCCGTAAGAAAAAAAGACTTCGCAATCTATTTGTGCTTCCCCGATGCTACAAACCGCACACAACAGTCCTCATAGAATGAGCCGGCGCAGAAAGAGGAGACCCCGTGACGCGCACCTGAAGGACCTGGAGCGAGAGGACCTCCGCAGGGCTCGGCAGAGGCGCCTCGAGCGGATCCGGAAGAAGTTCGACCTCTCGTTCCACCCGTCTCTGAACAAGAGGCACATCGGCAAGGCGACGCTGCAGAAGTTCGTGATTCTGGACAGCAAGCTCGGCGGGTCCATCGAGAAGGTGTTCCTGATGGAGAACTTCGACGGGGACAGCGGCTACGTGATCGTGCTCAACGACAGGACCCCGCTCACAACGGTCCTGTTTAGCGGAGGGCCGCAAGGGATTGCGAAGTGCTACATGAACTTCGAGGTAATTGGAGGGAGTCCAGAGTGCCCCAGCGAGTCGTGCGCAAAGGCCATCTCCGACATGATGCGCAGCGGGGACGGGCCCAGCCTGATGGAGCACATGGGCCTCGACGAGAGGATGGCGGTGACAGCGCTGAAGAGGGAGGACTCCTCCGAGTGGTCCCCACACCTGTCCCCAGGCGACTTCTTCTCTGTGGCCCACGCAGCGGAGCCTCCGCACCACTTCCGGATGTTCGGCGGCGTGACGGCGGCGAAGTCGTCCTCCGAGTTCTTCGGGATGGTGAAGGCGCTGTCGCAGACGGACCCGGACATGACCTTCGTCGAGTTCTTCCTGAAGTACCCGACGTGGACGATCCACATGAAGAACGCGAAACGGAACGCGATGAGGGCGGCGTACGAGATGTGCCGGTTCCTGAAGGTCCGCACCGAGCTGCGGCGAGACGAGAGGGCGTTCCTCTCGCACGGGGAGATCAACCAGACGAAGCCCGTGATGGCCGTCCCGGACTTTTACCATTACGACAACGTCCTCATACCGTACTCTGGCTTCGACGCAGAGGACTACACCAGGCACGTCGTGGACATGCACATGTCCCGAGGGACCGTCCCTGCGTTCAACATGCACGGAGACCACAACAAGAGGTGCCTGGTGTACTACTGCGGGGCGAGTCCGATGCACTTCAACCAGAAGACCGAGTGGAGGGGGTTTTCCGTCGTCGACGACGGGGAGCAGTACGTGCAAATGGACGTTCCCATCGTCCCCGACGTCTGCCGGTTCATCGCAGTTCCCACGACGTACCCACAGGAGGTTCAGGAGGCTGTCGAGGACGAGCCTGTTGCTGTCGAAGGTGTTGCTGACGAAGTGGTCGAGGACGAGGACGAGGACGAGGACACGAGACCGGTTTACAAGAGTCCGCAGAAGGCGCCCGTGGACGTGGTGGTGTATCCGGAGCCGACAGTGGAGACCATCGAGGCCAGAATGGGCGTCTCGCGCCGCGGGGTTCTCACAACGAAGTCGTACACCCCTCGGGAGGTGGCCGCGAACAGGCTCGTGCTGGGCAACGCGTCCGGGGTCAAGGTGAACGTGTACCACGGTGATTTTATGCTGACTGTGTGAATGGACTCAAATGGAGAAAAAGTTCATTATTCAGATACACTCGCACCGCCTTTCGTTGCACGTACAAAAACACCTCGCCTCATCGTAACGCCACAGCCAGACATACCACAAGACGACATATGCAGAGCTAAACGTAGCCGAGAAGAAAAACACGATGAACAGGTAGATGAGACTGTGTTCTTCGATTGCATGTGTATGCGCTTCCACGACGCCTGCAATAACTTGGCCAACACTCAAGCCAAGATAGGTCAACAACGTAATCGTAGCGATACTCGGAAACGTCTTCTTCTTCTTCACACGCATCCCTTCTTCGTCGTTCGTGTCCATTGATGGCAAAAAAAATGAAAAACGACACTGCGACAATAATTAACTTGATAAACTTAGTGCGTAAATAAAATCCGGCCATGGACAACTTCGGGACGCGGTTCGCCTGTCTGTTCGTGCTCGTCATCGAGGTCTTCCAAATCGTCACCTACCTGGTTGCCACGGTCCTGCTGTTGGTTTGTGGTATAGACGAGGGATCTCTCTTTGTGGACGACGTGTGCTGGAACGAGACAAGTGCGCAGTCGGAGCCGTGTGTTGTTATACAGCACAGCTACGCAGTCACCGCCTCGATGGTCCCGTTTTGTCTGATGATTCTTGCCGCGTTGGGGATGGTCCTGCCGATGGTCGTTACGTGCCAAATGATATGCACGCTCCCGAGGGAACCTGCACACACAGACACCGATGAGTTTCGCGCCGGGCAGCGAGTGGAGATCGTGGCCTGTGCCTCTGCGTCGGGCATGAAACTGCTCCTCGCTCTGTTCGTCAGTGCCGTTCTCGTGCCTGCCTGGTCGATGCACTTGAAGTGGGGCGTGTTCGTGCAGAGGGCGGAGGGGGTGAGGACGATGTGGTTCCTGAACACGGCCGTGTACCTACCTTTCTGTGTCGTGCTCTGTCTGATCAGCGCCTGTCTGTTGCTGGCTAAGTGCAACTTCTCCGAGTTCTGGAAGAAGAGGGGCGGCTACTTTACGTATCGCGACAACGGAAACTTTGCCTATCGCGGTCTGTCAACAACCGACGAAGACGAAATGAAGAAGGCAGATTTGGATCGTATAAAAATAGCAGACGATTGATTGTTTTTGACACACCACCACCATCAATAATAGTAGTAGTCGTCGTACGGGTAGTAGTAGTAGTAGTCGTACGGAGGGAGAAGGTAGTACGGGTACGTGAGAGCTCGAGCAGCAGCCGTCAGTGGTCGAAGAGTCCGCCTCCTCCGGCGTCTCCGCCTCACTCTTCTCCTCGGTCTCCCTCTTCTTCTGAGCCAGTTCGTGAACCCACGCCTTCTGGGTCCACCCCTCCTCGCCCTCCTGGCCGTCCGCCGAGAACGAGCACGCCTGCCTCTGGACCGTCGACCAATGAAGCCAGGAGCCAGCCAGAGTTCCGCCGGCTCCATGCCCTCGGTGAGGGCGGTCGAAAAGATCGACCACAATGCCAAGTCCTTAGGAGTGGCCTCTTCGCCGAGCTCGTTGATCTCTGCAATGCGCTCACGGATCCACTCACTGGAGTCTCCGTTTTCCTCGTCTTCCGGAGGCGTGATATCCTCCAAAGTCAAGTTCAGGAACGCCATCCCGAGTTCGGTGTCCCACATCGAGTTCGGCATGGTGTCAGTACGGAACTGCTCCAGCCTCTCGGGCTCCGTCATCACGAGCCAGTACATCTCGAGGTACAGCAGCGAGATCTGCTTCTGCATGTCGATGTCGTACTTGTCCGGGTCGGCAATGTAGACGCTCCTGTACTTGTCTTCCAGCTTCTGCATGAGAAAGTCCATCGGGTCGACCCCGGGCGGGATCGTCTCTTCGCCCTCCTCCTCTTCGTCGTCACCCATGGCAGGTTCTCGGTCGTCTTCGAGCCCATCGTCTTCACCATCGTACCTGATGTCACGTCCGATCTTGGGGGCCTTCATGAAGGCGGCGTGCGTCGAGAGCTTTTCCCCAACGTGAGCGGCCCCTTTGCACTGCACGAGGAAGAACCCCTTGTGCGGCATCTCCTCCCCAATCTGGCTCGCGACGCCGGAGAAGAACGCTTTCGCGTCCCCCAAATGGTCGTCGCTGCAGTGCCACTCCCTGACGATCACGGAGGGATCCGCTGTCGTATCCCTGTGGTGCAAGAAGGAGCCGTACATCACCGGGGTCTCCCCGCTCAGCAACACGTAGCGGCTCACCTCCTCGTCGGACGGTCCCGGCTGCGGACCCTCCGTCCACCCCCCTGCCAGATGCAGGTTGTCCCTCGTAATCTTCACAACGCGGTCGCTCATTGTTGTCTTGCGAGGTCGCGAACTCATAAGAGGAAATAGTGCCCAGAGGTACATTTTTTTCTGTATAGAGCAAAAGAAACATCCTCCTCGTGTGTCCACCAGCGAGAGGGTCCGAAAGATAATGTGTCGCATCTGGCGGCATGGTGTATATATTATTTATTGTGCTAGCCAAATGGACAGAGCAAATGGGCGAGATTGCGAACTCCACATTGCCCAGCGGCGTGACAGACAAGTTCCTGATTGAAGTGGTTGTGTTCTCTGCCGTCGGGCTGTCGGCACTGCTGTGCCTGCTGCTCGGCACGGTGATTGTTGCGTTGTTCTGCATGTACTGCATGTACGACTGCTGTGGATGGTGTGAGTCCTGCGAGAGGAGGCGAGACCGGCTTGAGGTGGAGCAGCGGAGGAGGGAATTCAATATGCTGTCCGAAGACGAATCCGACGAAAACTGGAAATAGCATTATGACTTTACAGCATCACTGCCTCGTTTTTCTCCTTCCGCGAACACGTATCGTCTTCCTGCGCCAGTGCTTCCGGATCCACGCTCTGTATCTTCCCCCGCACCCCTTCACCTCACACACATACGGCCAGATGCTGTAGAGCACCATCGAAGCACCCACCCCAACGCCGAGGTGCCAGAAGATGTGCGTCGCCGAGTAGAGTGCGGGATCGAAGATGGCCGGGCAGAAGTACATGAACATCCCGAGGAGCATGGAGATGATGCCGAAGACGTACATGGGGACGACGGTGCGCTTCGCGAACCACTTTCTCCACGGCCGCTTCCGCCTCTCCTTCCGCTCCCTCTTGCTGAGGAAGAACGCGAGAACGGACCCGATCAGCAGTGCGATCGCTGCTCCGGAGGCGAGCACGTACTGCGAAAAGTGCGTCGGGGGCACGACAAGGGCTAGGCACACATTTGCGAGGAAGTAGAGCCCAGCGAGGCCGAACTCGAGGTGCAGCGGGATCGGGAAGAACGGGTAGGCGAGCATCATGGCGACGGAGATCGCTACGGTGAACGAGAAGAGCACGTCGACGCGGAAGTGCACGAACAAGCTCGCTAGACAAGTGGATGGGTACACCTGGCAGCTGTGGTACGCCGTGCTCACGGCCGTCACAGCCGCCCAGATCAGCGCCTGCGCATAGAATCGGTTCCAGAAGCAGAGGGCGACCGCTGGGAGGAACGCGGCGTTGCTCGCGACCACCATGAAACGCGTTGCGGGAGTCCACATTTGCTCTGGGGGGTGTACGGAAACGCAGTGTGTTTTTCACCCTTTTTATTATGTGGTGACAGTTTAGAACTTGATGCGACTGCCCATCCCTCAATTTGTCACCGTGAAGCGGGCGGATATGACGCAGTTATGACTAATTACATATTCAATTCTAAAAACGAAGCACCACGTTTCCCCATGCAGTCCCGAATGCGCGTCTACGAAGGTCACGCCATATTCACGAAGAGGGCCTTTCGCGACATGTTTGATGCGTCATCGAAGTTCATGGAGACGTCGCCTGACAACCCCTCTATGGTGAGGGCTGTTACCAGGGACCAAATTCTGGATTCGTCGTTCTCTCTGCCTGGCAATTTGCATTTCATCGAGGGGGACGATGCGATGGGGGCCTACTGGAGGCAAATCTGCAAGGCATCCATTGCCGTGGTACGGGAAACGGAAGTCCCCGTGCGGTTTCACAACAAGACTCGCCGCAAGTGCCAGTCGTGTGCCCTGTGCCCCTACTGCTGCGACAAGAGCGCGAAGAGGACCGTTCCGTGCAAGTTGCGCAATGTCAAGCGCTCGCACTTGCTCGTCTATTACTACGATGAGCTTGCAGACGACTTCGTGAGCAAAGACATTGGCGCGCACCCCAAGGGCGCCGTGATCAGCGTGCGGAAGAGGGAGAGCGAGGAGGACGATGCTGTCGTCGTGACTGTTCCTGAATAACGACGGT
>Ga0180431_10004199_pt1 | contig 18108 bp, 9 predicted proteins | sample SS_ome_11_FD_132459 | JGI IMG/M metagenome (GOLD analysis project Ga0180431, IMG submission 132459) | Hypersaline lake sediment archaeal communities from the Salton Sea, California, USA - SS_1_MS_1 metaG | ecosystem: Environmental > Aquatic > Non-marine Saline and Alkaline > Hypersaline >... | reverse complement strand
ATTTCACGTTCTTGTTTGTCGCGTCAGGTACAAAAATATGCAGTCACCCTGAATTATGATTGCACTATATCATTTAAAGATCGCGTTTGCAATGAGTTATGATAGATTCATGAGAGATCGCTTTGCCTTACGAGACCTTCCGCGGTCAAGTCTTTCCATATTTTCCGGCTTTTCTCTGTGTTGTCTTCAAGCATCGCGATTGAGTTTTCGAGGGCGACCGTCCTCTTGTTGTGCTGTAGGGCTGTTCGGCAGATTTGCTCGAAACAATATCCTGAAGTCATGCCGGCCACGTACACTTCGCGCACTCTCGGTGCGGCGAGCAACATATCCAGCGCAGCGTTCTGCGAAACCGAGGATTCGAGAGTCTGGGGGGGCGCAGAAAAGTTGAAAACAGCGCTGCCGGGAGGGGTGTATAAACCATGCGGCAATTCGACCCTTAGCGTGTTGGTCGTTGCTCCGGCTGCCTGTGAAGCGGCACCTTTTTCAATGGAAGGGTGCTCCGTCGGCAGACCGAACATTGTAAAGATCACCGCCATCTCCCTGGTCTCGGCAAGACGAAGCGTCGTATTGAGCGGACCCATCACGCAATCAGCAGTCAGACCCTGAGCCGAATTGTCCTGCAAGAGGATAACACATAAGAGATCCTGTCCGACATGACTATCGTGGTGATCGGCGGCATCTTTCGTGAGTGGGCGGTGAGTTGAATTCCTGAATGGATGAACATGGTGTGATTGACCGCTTCCACGTTCTGCCGGGCTGTGTCCCGAGAATAAGGGGCAATCCCCCATGTTTGTCAGACCTCTTGTGTATAAGAGCCAGTAAACGATCGGAATGGTTATCAAAACCACGAGGGAATCCGGAATGCAGTCAATAAAGAGCGTGTACAGGGGGTGGCTTTTCTCATCGGCCGGAGCGAGCCAGTAAATCAATATCATCGCGATCGAAGCGACCGTCGCAATAATCGACAGGCGAGATTTGGTTTTGTCGCGTCGCATGGCTCTCTTGGATGACCCACATCACACCAGCTCGACCTTGTCCACTTTGGTATGGACCGGGGTGGCCTTAACTAATTGGATATTATTCTCTTTGAATTTTCGGATAATGTCAAGATTGATCCGGGTTCGCGTCTTGAGATTGGAGGCACCGGGCTTGATCCAGTACAAGAGCATCACGTCCCGCGAGTACTCGGTAATCGCGAAAAAACCCGTCACCACCTTTTCCTTTGTATCCTCATCGGCTTCGGCGCTTCCTTTGAGGATGTTCATTGCCAGCATAACCTGCTCGTCGTTCATGTCGGGAGTCAGGCGATACACGTCGAAGATTTGTCGTCCCTTCTCGCTGTCCACGTTGACAATATCGGCCCGCGCCACTTTCATGTTCGGAATGGTGACGATTCTCCCTTCGTAGCGTGTTCGGATCCTCGTGCTTCTCAGACCGATTTCGGTAACGACGCCGTCGAATCCTTCGACCTGGACACGGTCGCCGACTCTGAACGGTTTGTCGATGAAGATGGTAATACTACCGAAGAAGTTGCCCACGGTTTCCTGAGCGGCCAGGGCAAACGCCAGCCCGCCGATGCCCAATCCGGCCAACACCGATTTGACGTTCAATCCGGCACTGTCCATCGCCATAAGTAGCGCCATCGTCCAAATCGCAATCTTGAAACCCTTGCGAATAACCGGCACCAACTGATCGTCGAGATCGCTTTCGGTCTTTCGTGCAAACGGGATCAAATATTCTTCGACGAGCGAGTCGAACACCCGCGTGACCAACCAGGCCAGGTTGACAATGATCAGGGTCTGGACACCTTTATCAATGATTTCGTCGGTTCTCTCCGAAAGCGTCAGCGGCCATCGCAGGCCGTAATATATACCGACAATGACAACGGCGAAAACGAGCGGCTCCTCGCACATGTCGATAAGAATATCATCGAGTCGTGTTTTCGTCTTCGTGGCCAGTCTTTTGATCGTTCTGCCGATCACCCAGTAAAGAATTTTGCCGATGACCAGCGCGCCGACAATCACCAGGGCTGCAAGGGCCCATTGAGCAAGGGTGTTGCCATAATAGTCTTTTGTAAACATTTGTTTCTTTGAAATCAGTAACTGACAGGAATACTGTTAGCACAAAAATTGCATATTACCAATAGAGACGCAACAGTTCAAGCGAAGAAATCGCTCATCACATTGGTTTCAAGCTTTCGGGTCACTCGGCACCGAGTCGGCGCGTTGCCGTTGACACCCTCCGGGCGCAACACAGTCGAACCTTCCCTAACGTCTTTTCCGGCTTGTCGAGGGCCGATTCATTGACCTCCCGCGCCGCCACTGTTGCCGGCCGGCTTGCCCGCAAGCGATCCCGAGTCCAGCAGCGCGTTGATCTCCGGACGCCGCAACATTTTATCGAGCTCTTTCAACTGTTTCTCTATTTCTGCCAACGTGGCGGCGTAGTAAAGTTCCGTATGGAAGAAGTACCGCGCGGTATCGGCATCGATCACGTGCACCTGCCCCTTCTTGAGTTCAGGCATGAGCAAAATCTTACCGACGCTGAAGTTCGTCAGACGCATCTCGTCGATATCGCCGTTGAGGACGGCGATCTTCTTGAGCGCCAGGGCTCTTTGCAGACGTATAATATCGTCTTCTTCCTGGATCAGGATCGTATGGCGCTTATGTCCTCCCGACGTCGGCTGGTTCAATTCCCACAGTTTTTCTTTCCATACATCTCGATTCGGGCAGTCGATCAGTTGGACTGTCGGAACGGGCTCGGTGCCCAGGCGTCCCGCCTCGAGTGAATCGCGATCGTAGCTATATGTAACGGCCAGGGCCTGGTCTCCGAAGTCCTTCAGTTCTCCCTTCTTCTCACCGGCCACGAGGTCCTCGAGCCATTTGACGTCATACCCGCCAACCTCGGAACTCTTGAAATAAATGATCCGCGACCGCTCGATCTGGTCCGCGGTATTAAGGCGTTTGATCACTTCGTAGATCATCCGCGTAACGAGGATCGACTCGCCGGGTATGTCGTCACGCACGAACGAACGGAAGGGCTCGATCTCGGCCAGGCGGAAGTTCTTCTCGGCGACCTGCCGGGCCATCGTGCGATAACGCGCAATCCGCTGATTTTCCAGTAAAAAGGACAGATCGAATACATCTTCCCTGCGGATCCTGTAGGAATCACGAAACAGCTCATTTCCAAAACTGTCGAAGTGATCCTCGTCTTTGGGATAGGACCGTCGCGCCTCTCTCGCTTCCGGAAGGACGTGGGGCGTCAGGACGATAATGACCTCGCGTTTCGTATTGTCTTTCTTCTCGGCGCGGAACAAAATGCCGATGATGGGGATGTCGCCGAGGATCGGAACCTTTTCCTGCGTTATCTCCTTGTCTCGTGCGACAAGACCGCCGATGATCAGCGGGGTATTGTTGGGAATGCGGCCGTACGTTTGGACACGGCGCGTCGAAACAGTGGGCGCCCTGGCGAGCAGGTCCCCGTTGCCCGAGCGCATCTCAAGATCTTCGCCGGGGACCTCCGCCGAGACAATGGTATCGATGAGCATGCTGACTTCACTGCCCATTTCATTAATGCGAGGCCGGATATTCAGCAGGATACCTGTCGGCAAATATTTGAAATCGAAGCTGACTTTGCTGCTGTAGGAGGATCCCTGGAGACTGCTGGCAATGGGAATATCCCGTCCGACGCGGATCGTGGACTGCCGGTTGTTCAGCGTCAAAACACTCGGACGCGATAGAATCTCCGCCTTTTTGACCCGAATCAGCGCCTGGATAGTGGCGGTCCACGCATCCCAATCGAATTCGCCATCGAAGACATCATGAATCGACAGGGAGCTAAAGTCAATTTTCAGTGTGTCCGCCGATGCTTCGGGGGGCCACGTGCGATAACCGGCGTTGATCTCCAACGGGGACTTATTGAAATTCCAATTGATGCCTAATTCCTCGAGACCGTCCTCGCTGATCTCCAGGACCATCGCTTCAATAAAAATCTGCCTTGCCGGCCGGTCGATCAGTGTATCGAGGATTCGACGCACCTCGCTGAACTGACCGGGATGGGCCGGATGAAAGACCACCAACAGTTGTGTCATGGGGGAAGCAATCGCATTGTCGCTTAGCTGCGAAGCGGCGCCCGGCTCCATCGAAAGTAAGCTTCCCTTGGCGGACGTCGATGTTTTCGCACCGATCAGTCCGGTGAACGCGGGCTCCGGGTCACCAACTTCCACCACGTAAGGAAGCTTGGCAAAGTCGATCTTCGGGGGAAGCGCCGAGGCCTTGGCCATCGTCGTGATGCCCAGCCCTTTGAGCATATCCAGCGCTGTTTTCGCGTCCACATAGCTGAGTTGTATGAGCTTTCTTTCCAAATCCCGGACCGTCAGATTCCCCCGCATCTGATTGAGTGAGGCAACGAGTTTGGTGACCTGGGGTTCTACCGCCTTTAAATCCGGATTATCCGAAAGTTTGCCGTCTTTGTCGACGATCACGCCCAGTATCCAGAGCTTGGGGGGCTGTGAGATGAACCGCCGGTAACCAAAACGCAGTACGGCCATCCCGTTTTCGACCGGCCGGGAAAGCGTCCGGCCGCTGATGACGCGCGCCGGAGGGATCGGCAGGGCGTCGTTGACAATATCCGGCGCAAGCGTGTAGCCAAGCTCCGATTCCAGATGCAGCGTAAGATTCTCGCTGATTTCGATCATCTCCGTCGTACTTACATTGGGCAAAGTGACCAGAGCGGTCATGTTCGCAGATACACCCGCCTCGCCGGCCATTTCCACGGCGTCGGCCGCGTTGATCCGGGCCGGTGGAACAGCGGGTATTTCGGCCGCCATGCCGGCATCGGCGTCGAGGTTGTTCGGAGAAGGTGCCGGTGATTCCTCAGGGATATCGAAACCCATGGCATCCAGCGCCTCAACCAGTTTGTTTATCTGGTTCGGATCGTCCCCTTCGAGAATCAAACCGTTCATTGCCCGCGGCTCTTCAAGCGTAACGCTCTTCGTCGTTTCCACTTCCGGCGCACAACCCACAAACGCCATCAACAACAGCATACCTATCACCGGGGCGAATCCGAATCCCCTTCCGGCGGTTATCTGTAGCGGCATTGTTCGTGAGCTTGATCTGAATTCTTTTCTCATTCGCATGTAACCGTCTCCATTGCTCATCTGTGCAATTAATGCGTTTTCCATCAAGCCTCCAAACCGTCTGCCGACAAAAACACATTCTAATATATCTATATGCGCCACGCGAATCAATAACTGTTTTTTTTTGATACAAATCATTCCGCCCTCCATAAAAAATGTTTTACATCCCCGGCTGGTAACGGTAATATGACGAAATGCATCTGAGGACTAAGAAGAACACCTCTTAAAAAAAGTCGCTCGGATAGATGGGTTGTCAGTGCTTCTGCTCAACTGCCATATTGAAACCGATTTCCAATAGGAGACGTTTAAGATGCACATCAATAAGTATATGTTAGTCTTCACGGTCATTTTTTTGTTCGTTTCGGCGGCCGGATGTGGCCGCGGTTGCAGTCCGCAGGAAACGCTGCAAACGATCGTATTGCGGAACAAGTGGGTCGGTGACATCGACCGGTTGAAGATGAATGAACCTTCCGGGATATGCCTTCACAGCCGGCGAGGAACGCTGTTTGTGGTAGGCGACGAGGGCTATCTCTGCGAAATCAAACCGGACGGCTCGCCGGTCAAGGAGAAGACGATTCGCGAGGGAGCCGATTTCGAGGGGGTGACTTTTGATCCGGCGACCGGGCTTCTATACATTGCCGTTGAGGAGGAGGAACAGGTGCTGGAGGTCGATCCGGGGACCTTCGATATCTTGCGCGCGTTCGAGGTTCCGAGGGAATTCGAGGGGAAAGTGCGTCTTGAGGCCGGAGGGGAGGGCATCGAAGGCATTACTTTTGTCCCTGATGCGCAACACAGCGAGGGCGGCTTCTTCTATGTGGGCAACCAGTCGTACAGCCTGAGTAATGAGCGGGATATCTCTGCCGTGTTCTCTTTGGAGTTGCCCCTTCGAAGCGGGACCTCAACGCCTAAGATCACCGGCTATTTCGAGCCGGGGGTTATTGACCTGGCCGGCCTGCATTATCATGCCGAGACGGATCGCATTCTTGTGATAAGTGACTCGCCCAATATACTGCTGGAGTATTCGCGGGAGCACGAGTTGTTGAACGTGTACGCCGTCCCCGGTGACAATCAGGAGGGGATCACTCTTGATTCGGAGGGGTACATTTACATTGCTCAGGATTCGGGCGGCATCCTCAAGATGAAGTGGCTTCGCTGAGGGCGGCTTGTGCCGAAGTCACCCTGTCAGGAGGGTCCAAAGCCTTTTCTGAGATCCGGCGCCGAGAACGCCATAGCGATCAACGCGTCCTCATCGCCGACGATAGACTCCTCGGCGTCGAATCCGCCGACATGTTCTCTCGGGTTCATGATGACCTTGTCGCCCCTGCGTATCCCCAATAAGACGACAGGGTTCTTTTTATCCCGCTTGTCGTACATCATCCTGGCGCACTCGACGAACGTCTTGCCGACAAACTCATCCGGAAAATGTTCGCGTGTGACGATGTAAATTTCATTGCCCTCGAACGTATATGTGAGCAGATCTTTGTAAACGGCCGAAAGCTGCTTGTTCAGCGCGCAATGGGCCAGGATGCCGACCCCGATCTCCGTCGTGCATATCGTCTCGTCGGCGCCCGCGTCCGTCAGGTGCTGGCTGTTGTCCGAATTAACCACTTCCGTGATGATGTGGGGTCGCTTGCGCTTGCACTCGCTCAACAACGCCAGAATGATCATCGCGGATTTCGCATCGGGGTCCGGGCTCTGGTTGTCGGCCAGGACAATAATCGTATCGGCCAGGCTGACCCGAGCGCGTTTCAGCGTGCCGTGACGGATCGGGTCCTCGTGTATGCAGTACAACCTGTTGTACGCGGGCAGCCTCGACAATTCCTTGTCGTTCAGCAGCTTGTTGTCGATGATGACGATGTCCGCATTGGGCTTTCCTTCAGGGTGATGCAGCTCGGAAATGACCCGCTTTCCGCGCTCGTTCCAGTTGCATATTACAATGTGATCGTTCAAATCCTTAGGCATTTTGATCTCCTCGCTTTTCAAAAAGGCGGCGGCAAACCGACCGGCCACCGCACCAAAGAAGAACACGGTCAACATCAGAATGAAAATCGAGGTAATTCGACCGGCCAGCGTCACCGGATAACGGTCCTCGAATCCGCTCAAGACGTAAATCGTGATCGACCAGAAGGCTTCGCCGACGCTCTCGAACGAACGGTTATGGTATCGCTCGAAGAAATACATCGCCATCGCGCCGAGCACGTAAAGACACACGAATATGATGACGAGTCGGACGTGCATGTGTCGCTGAGTGAACCGCCGTATGGCGGATCGATACTTGACGACATAGCCCAGCAGCACAACGAAAGCCAGGCCCCAAAGAAGGGCCGGCAGGTAATCCATGAAGGTCTTTTTCAGAAGTCCCTTTTCCGCGTAATACTCCTTTGCCTGTTCATGGATCGGGATAATAGGACGCATCTTGTGATCCAATATCCCATCGAGGGCCTCGTCAAGGGGTAAGCGGTACGTGGTCAGGTCCGCTCCTTCGACGCCGTGTTCCCGGCGGAGAACATCGGTCTTTTCGAAGATCGCTTTCGTCAATGTCTTTATGAAATCGGGCGGCAAGTCCCGGCTGCGAATCTTCTTCTTCTCGAAGTCCTTTCGGGCGACAAGTATCGCTCGCACCCCGACCGTACTAACCGGCTCGAGCTGCGCTCGATACGTATCGGCGGGAATTTCGGTGTACACGAAATAGGGAAACTTGCGCATGAGCTGTTTAGCCAGGCTCGCCCCGATGGGTATGAGCTTCACATGATCCTGTAACGAAATGCCGTCGATGGTATCCGTCAGAAGAGGCGTCGGCACCCCGGCGGTGACCACCGCCGCGTCCAGTGAATTGCCCATCAGCATCTTTCGAGCCTCATCGAAACTGCACCGAATATCGGTCAGATCCGACGCTTCCCAGCCGGCCAGGGCAAAAATAAGCGTCGCGCTGTTGGGAATGTTTTCAGGCGGAGAACCGGTGCGTATCCGCCGGCCCTTTAGCTGGTCTGTGTACTCGATACCGCTCTTCTGGGTCGCAACGATCTGAATGAGCTCGGTATATAAAGAGGCAATCGCCAGCGCCTTGCTCGACGGCAGTGTGTACATCGCCTGACCCGTACTGAAATAGTACACCGTGTCATTCTGAGCCAGGGCCAGGTCAACCTGCTCGTTGTCGATCAACTGCAGGTTCTCCAGCGTCCCGGTGGTCGATACGACTTCCACCTCAATGGTATCCGGGTAGGCGTCCTCAATCAGCTTCTTGATGCCGTGGCCCATCGGATAATAAACGCCGGTCGGGCTTCCGGTCGCGATCCGCAGCCTGATCTTCTCGCCCGTGACATCCAGCGCAACGCACAGAACCGGATTGCTCAGCAATATCAGCACCACTATCGCCATCGCTCTGAATGGTATCTTCCGGATTCTGAGTCTCAACGTTGCGTCCGCCCTATCAATATACATCTACTCTGTTCTTTTCGTCTGGGATGCGTTATTGCTTGCTATAACGCCCATGCACAAAATTCATAGCCTATCACATAGACTATTATACTATGTTACCACGATTCGCGTCTTTTTTCCATCAGATTTTTTAGAGTTGCTCGCATCTATGGATGACATAGGACAAAGGCCGTTGGATTATTATGTCACAGCCAAGGGCGGCAAACGGGTTGATATGTCATTCTTCAAGACTCTTTTTTACCAGGCTTGCGTTGCCTTCTTCTTTTTGGTAGAACATGTTAGCCGTACCCGCGTGCCGGTGCCGCAGGCTCTCCGAGAGAGAATCCTTGGCGAATGAATGAGAGGGGTTCAGTGAAAGCTTTGTGTTACAGATTGATGTCGGTCATTATCGTTATTCTGCTGGTTGTAGCCGGTCTCGTCGGCCGAATGGACGCAGCCGTTTACAATCTTCACCTTGTGACTGACAATGTTCCTGATTACACCGATATCGAGTCGTTTGTCCAAAGTGTGACCGGCCATCTCGACACGCCGGAGCAGAAGTGCATAGCGGTCTGGCGATGGGGAAGACGGAGTCGACGCCAAACGAGCTGCTCAAGGGAAGAGGGTCGTCTCATTTGGGACCCGATCCTGCATTACAATTCTTACGGCACGATGAACTGCGGCGTCATCTCCGCGTTGAATATGGTAAGCTGGCTGAAGCTGGGGTATCAGGCGCGATACGTCCAGCTCGGAGATCACACGGTCAGCGAGGTTTCATGGGATGGCGGCACGACCTGGCACATGTTTGATTCGTCAATGAGTTTCTTCTGCTATGATGACAAAGGTCGTGTCGCCGGTTGCGAGCAGATCAAGGCCGCGCACGCGGGCAGGTTCTCCGGCGGCGAGAGCGAGCCGGGATACTATTACTATTATCATGGCGCGCCCCAGTGTATTTCACATCGAGGTAAGGACGGCTGGCGTTCTTGCAGTGACAATCCGGTGGCCTATCAGCGAACGCTTTCAAATGGGGCGGCATCGTATATCGATGGTTTTTCGGTCGATAAACATACGCTGCATGTGCGCTACGGGCATCGTTATATCCTGAATCTGTTGCCCGGTCAGTCCTACACGCGATATTGGAAGCCCCTTGACGGTACGGACGACCCGCCTGCCGGCACGGATCGATGCAACTACTATCGGCCGCTCAACGCCAAAGATCCCGATGAGCAGCACAACCTGCACAATATTCGCAGCAATGGCGTCTGGCTGTTTCAACCCGATCTAAGACGTCCGGATTGTCGAAAGCTCTTCTACGATGCGGATAACATCGAGATCAACACCGAGAGCCCCGCAGGCCCCGGGCTTCATCCCGGCCTCGAAAGACAACGGGCTCGGGTGGTTTTCAAAGTCTCTGCGGCCAATGTGATGACCTCAATGCGCATCACGGCAGAGGCCATACGCAAAGATCCCAGCGACGTCTTGCGCGTTTCTGTTTCCAGGTGTGCCGGTTTACGATGGACGCCGGTCTGGGAATCCGGCCAAACCGGCGTGCACCCTGTTGCCCTGGGACTTCGAGACGAGGTCGCCGGAGTGACCGAATGTCTGGTGAAAGTGGAAATGCTCGCCGTCGGCGAGAAGACGGACGTCGGACTGAATCGGCTCGAATTCACCACGATGACCCAGTTGAATCGACGGACCTTGCCGAAGCTCACCCTGGGCACGAATCAAATACACGTCTCAGCAGGCCGGCAGGTCGATATGACCGTATTGTGGCCGGCGTTGCACGACGGCTTGTACAAGAAGACGGTCTATAGCGCCGGGAACATCCACGCCGACGAGAAACCGGATGGCATGTACAAAGCGACACTGGGTGCGGGCGTTGACGGCGTGCCCTGCGAGGCAACGTGGCGCATCCAGGTGCCGACCGACATCTGTGGTGTTACCTTTGCCTCCGTTGTGACAAATCGGTCGGCAAATTCCTACGTCTCGCTCCAACAGTCCCTCGACGGCGAACATTTTACCGAATTCTATCGAAAGGCGGACGGCGGCGTTCCATTCGATAAGCAGGTTCTCCATACGTTGACCGACGAACAAATTGCCCCTGCCACCCGCCAGGTTTACTTCAAGGGGGTGTTTTTCTGCAAGAACAACGCGGCTACGTACAATATGCCCGGGATCCAGGACCTTCTGCTCCAGGTCGAGCGGCACCCGCGTCCCATGGGGTCCCAGCCGATTGAGATCACGTACAATTGGACCGAGCATCGGGTCTCGGGCGACGTAACGCGATCGCATACCGAGCTGATTGGTTCGCTTCCATGTATGTACGAGATCAACGTGGCCGGATTTCGCGACCCGACCATGAATTGGGTACGCATGAATCTGAAAGGCGCCGCGCCTGACCGGCGACAGCACGCTTATGGTTACTCCGACGGTGAGGATGTCGGGTCCGGTTTCGAAACCAAACCGGTGATCTTTACATGGGGCGCTAACGTGGCCCGGGGCAAACCTTACACCGCCAGCCGTCCGTCGAGTGAGAACGCGAAGAATCCTGACGCCGACGGGTGCGAACTGACGAACGGTAAGATCATTGCCCCAACGGACTACGTGAGCTCCCCGACGGTCCAGGCCGCCACCGCATTCTGGGAACCGGGCGACAGGCTAAGGCTGGTTCTCGACCTTGGCGCCGTACAGACGGTCGGCGGCGTTCGCATCAGCACGCACCAGCCAGGCACTCGATACTGTCATCCTCAGCGCATCGATGTCGATCTCTCAATGGACGGCAAGCGCTGGCAGCATGCCGGGACGATCCGTCACAACGATCTCTGGCAGCCGCCGGGCGATTATGAGCCTTGGGAGCATGATGACAGTCCGAGGTTCAACCGTTTGCCTGCCGGAGGCCGGCTGGCCTATTCGTATCCGTTAGCGCTTGAAACGCCGTGTGCGTGCAGATATGCTCGTTTCATCTGCACCTCCCTGGAAGGCAGAGGCATGGGCCTGTCGGAGATCGAGGTCTTCGATCAGGTCAAAGTAACACCGGCGTTGCCTCCTGTGGCGCACGTGCAACTTTCGGCACGGGGCATGTAAAGCGATCTTGATGGTATTGTACGGAACTGAAATGAAGAGGACGCCGACGAACGGCTCGAAGTCAAATACTTTAATCCTTATTGGTACAAAGAAATGTCAAACTGTATAGCAGCACTGTTCATGGAGTTAAATGGGAAATTCTCCCGGTACAAGAGTCAATTTATGCCCGGATGGCTTCTGTTTTTAATCGTCGCGCTAGCCTCCTCAGGCTATGCCCTGCCGGCGTTTACCGGCGCCGAAGGCTTTGGCGGCGATACTCTCGGAGGAAGAGGAGGGCGGGTTATTAAAGTCATCAACCTGAACTCATCAGGCCCTGGGAGTCTCCAGAGCGCCTGCCAGACCCCCGGGCCAAGGATCGTTGTGTTCGATGTCTCCGGCGTAATCCCCGGCGATATTGTCATCACCGAGCCGTACATTACAATCGCAGGGCAAACAGCCCCGGGGGCCGGAATCACAATACAGGGGATGCTTCGCACGGCAAGCAGGAACGATCGAGTGCACGATGTCGTCGTCAGGTTCCTTCGCGTTCGCCCGGATCCCGGCCGAGGTTCGCAACTTGACGCGATTCAGTTTTCGGTCGTGGATAATGCCATCCTTGACCATCTTTCCTGTGCCTGGGCAGAGGATGAGACCATCGACATCTATAGTCACGCCACCCGTGTGACGATCCAGTGGTGTACGATCGAGGAGTCCGCCACAAAGGGCCATGCGAAAGGACCTCATAATTACGGCCTCATTGCGGGGCCGGGCAGCAGCAGGATATCCATCCATCACAATCTTTTTGTTCACCAGCGCCGGCGAAATCCCGCCATCGCGACGGGCCCCGCCGACTTTCGCAATAACGTCGTCTATAACTTTCGCGATGGTTTCAGCCATGAAGGCCACCCGCCCAAGCCGCCGTTCTCCATCGTCGGCAACTATTACAAACGCGGACCCAGTGATTCAAAGATATTCCCGTTCTGCTTTGTTGGAAACACACCCTATTATCTTGCGGATAATTACATCGAAGATGTCGGCCTGATACAGAATCCCTGGGCGGAAGCCGACAGGCTGTATGGCCTGGGTTACTATAAGGACAAAGGTGTCCGCCAAATAGACGAGCCGGAAATGGCCCGGGTCAAAACCCATCCTCCGAAAAAGGCTTACGATCTGGTCCTTGCTCACAGCGGCTGTTTCCCGCGGGACGCAGTGACTAAACGTGTTGTCCATGATGTGATCGAAGGTACCGGGTCATGGGGGCGCAAAGAACAGGCAGACCTTATGGACGGTTTGACACCTTCAAAGCCTCCGCTGGATTCGGACAACGACGGTATGCCTGACGAGTGGGAAGACGCGAACGGTTTTGACAAGGGAAAATATGACGCCGACCGAACAACGCCCTCCGGATATACGGCTATAGAAGAATACCTCAATGAGCTTGCAGAAAGGATCATTAAGGCAAGGACGTGATACAACTTCATCGCCTTCCCTGCTTTCGTTTTATGATTCGGTATTCCATTGATTGGCCGCGATGATCCGTTGTTGATCCGTCATTGGGATGTGACAACGCGGGCATTGGCCCAATTGCCCGGAGCTTGCTTGCCTTCGATCGCCAGGATCAGGCAGTCGATACCCCTGACATCAACATCGACGGTCTTGGCAGGCGTGTCTTTGCCCATCTTGCCGCTGTCGTAAAGGACCGAGTCAGGCCCTATCGGGTCCTGCTCGCGCAACCTGAAGCTGACGGTCTCCCGGCCCTGATACGCGCGATCCAACCCGATAACCGCCTTAAACCTCTCGGCGCAACCGTCCAGCTTGAACATGATCTTGGACGTCGCCTTACAGCCCAAGCCCTTGTCGTAGATCGTTCCGTTCATCACGATTGCCTTGCCTTCAAAATTCTTGTCATACCTGGGTGCGTTTCCGCTTTTCCAGATGTAATAAAGATCCGAAAGGAAGGTTGCCCCTTCTTGCGTCACGGCATATTTCTCCAAAGGCACCGGGTCCCGTGTCGCAAGCGGCTTGCCCTTTGAGCCGACCTTCAAGAGCCTGTGTCCATGCTGCGGAAGACTCTCGGCCGTAAATGATCCCGCATAGTGCCCCAGGTCTTTGCGCCGCCACAAGTCCCTGACTTTCTGCCTGCCCGAAAGACCTATCATATCCCAGGTGACGGTCATATCGGCCGGTTCGGAATTCCTGTTGAGCAAGAGAACGGCAGTCGTTCCATCGTGCAAGGGCTTGTTGTATATCTCCCGACCGTCCTCGTCATAAACCTTATATCCCTGGACGCCCCTTGGGTCCTGGTTGACCGCGAGCACTTCCGGCGCGGTCAGTATGTCCCTCGTCTCATCCGACATGGATCGCAGGTCGTTTCCCGCCATCAGCGGCGCCGCCAGGATATACCACAGGCCGAAATGCGTCCTGTTCTCGATAGCAGTCTTTAAATTCCCGACTTGCAGCATATCGGGATCGTTCCAGTGTCCCGGGCCGGCAAACTGCCACAGGCCGTTGAAGGCCGGATGAATGACGATGTTGCCGGCCGTTGTGTCCGCACAGTAGTACACCGAACCCATACGCGGGCGTATATCGAACGATGTACGCCACAAATGCCCGATGGTCTGCCCGTCCCAGGCCCATGACGGATCGGTATAGTTGGCCATGCTGAGTATCATCGGTCGCCCCGTCCTGACGATACATTCTTTGAACAGGCCGAAATCATCCGAACTCTTGCGGCCGTTTATTTCCGCGTAACAACTGTCGAGCTTGATGTAATCGACGCCCCATTCGGCGAACGTGTCCATGTCCGCCTGCTCGTGCCCGAAGCTGCCCGGCAGTCTCATGCACGTGGAATGCCCGCGATCCTGATAGAGGCCGAACTTCAGCCCCTTGCGGTGAATGTAGTCACTGAGGGCCTTGATGCCGCCGGGGAATTTGTTGGGGTCCGGCGTCAACTGACCTTCGCGGGTGCGTTTGTCGGCCATCCAGCCGTCATCAATGACCAGATACGTATAGCCCGCGTCGCGCATCCCCGATTCGACCATCGCATCGGCGATTCCCCGTATCTTCTGTTCGTCGATATCTCCGTGAAAAGCGTTCCAACTGTTCCATCCCATCGGCGGAGTGCGGGCCAGTTCGTTCTGGTACCTATGGAGTGCCGACGCATTCCGGCCGGAGCCGAGGCGAGCGTTCGTTCCCACGTCTTGCGGTATCTCTTTTTCATGCGAACATGAAGACATGCACATGGATAAGCCGACAAGTACAACAACACGAAATCCGACCTTCAGCAGCACGGAAGATTTCATAATCACTCCACCTTTCCTTCATCCATTATACTATGTCAATATCGATCCGCTCTCTCAATCGTTCCCGAGTTCATCTTGCCGTTCGGATCATTGCCTGAAAGGCACGCAGGAACGGACCACCGGACTGCCGCAGATGCCGGCAAAGCCAATCGCACGTGCTTTCTCATCCCGGGTCCTTTTCTCTTTGCCGGGCCGCCGCCGGGCCAGCCGCCCGAATTGTCGTTCTCTACATGATGTCCAGTATACCGGGTAGGCTCGACAGCTTCAACCCATGTTGTCCGCCATACCCGCTGTTCCAATAGTTCATAGGCTCAATGAACCCGGGCCGCGTGAGCTTGGCTCGGGCTCGCTGAAGGATTCTCCTTGGCACAGTGTGTTTGGATTCAGTATCCAGGTTAGCCACAATAAAATGAGCCCGTTGCGTCCTGCGCAAGTGCCGTCCGGACGCGATCCCATGACGCCCCCTTGCCCCATCCCGATGCAAGGCCTATAATCACTCTACGGTTGAAAAAAGAAATGCCTGTCAAAAGATGCAAAGGAGAAGAAATGAATACGCGTTCACTTTTGGCAACGCTGGCCGTGGCTATGATGACCGTGATAACCTGGGCGCAACCGCTTGCGGCGGAAGACATCAGGGTGTTCATATTCGCAGGGCAATCCAACATGGAGGGTGCGGATACGAACCAGGATGAAGTCGGCAGACACCCGCCGTTTGAAGGATCGATGAAGCCGCAGAACGATGTGCTCTACTCGTACAACCTCGGGCGTGACAGGAAATCGAACGGCTGGACGGCCCTGCAGCCGGTGGATGGGAAGTTCGGCCCGGAGATTACCTTCGCCGGGACCCTTAAGAGACACGTGGACTATCCCATCGCGATCATCAAGGATGCCTGGGGCGGGACCACGCTGGTGAACGACTGGAATCCCGACGGCGGCGATGACAAAAGCAAAAAACTCTATTCCAGATTGATCCGTCAGGTGCACGAGCGACTCGCGGAATTGAAAGCCCGCGGCAAGAGATACCGCATCGAAGCCATGATGTGGCATCAGGGCGAGAACGACATGTTTCACCGTGAAGGCAAGCTCGCCTATGAGAAAAATCTGACCCGTTTCATCGCCCGAATTCGCAACGATCTGCAGGTCCCGACGCTGAAGTTCTTTGTCGGAGAGATCAGCAACAAAGGCATCTGGGGCATGGACAACCGTGCCAATGTCGCGACGATCTGTGTGCAGCAAAAGGCGGTTGCGGCTGCGGACCCCGCGGTCTATTTCGTGCCGACCTCTCATCTCGGCTTCAAAGTCGGCCGTCCTGTTGGTCTGCATTACCATTTTGGCACCCTTGGCCAGTTGCAGCACGGCCGGGCCTATGCAAATCACTTTCTCGCCGCGACCGGGAAAGCCCCCACCCCCAAAGATCGCAGCCTGCCCGGATCCGACGTGCCCAAGAGGAAGTCGGTGAAACTGTTCGTTCTCGGTGGCCAACGCAACATGGAAGGAGAAGGGGCCTATGTCGCTGAGATCAAGCAGTTTCCGCACTACGCTCATCTGCTGCAAGACCAGGAGGTATTGTATCAGTATTCTCTGGGCGATGTCACATCGTCCCGGACCTGGGAACCGCTCGGCATCGTCGATCATCTCGGCAATTTCGGGCCGGAATTGAGCTTCGGTCGTGCCATGCGCAAATATCTGGACCGGTCGAACGCCCTGGCAATCTACAAGTTTACTCATAGTGGAGCCCAATCCATCGATTGGCTGCCGGACGGCTCCGAGGAGAAACATCGCGACTTGTACGACAAGTGGATTGCCGGCATTAAGAGGTGTCGCGAGGACCTGATCGCGCTCGGATGCCAGTGCGAAATACCGGCGATCTTCTGGCATTGCAGCGAGAATGACCGGGCCCTGGGCTGGATGGCCGACAAATACGCCGACCGCTTGAAGTGTTTCATCGATGCGACACGTCGCGACCTCGACCTGCCCGACCTCACGTGGATCGTTACGGAGCAACCCATCCTTCCGCAGAGTTTTGCAGGAAAACGGAAGCTGTATGACGTCAACCGGGACATCGAGGCCATGGCCGCCGCCGACCCGAATATTCGGTTCGTGAAGACCTCTCATCTGCCTCATCATCTGGTCCTGTTTGGAACGGAGGGCATCCTCTTGCTGGGTGATGAAATGGCTCAAGCCTGGTCGACAGTGGCAGACAGCCAATGACCTCTCCCGGGGATCGAGTCAGCAATGGACTTGGACATATACTTGCCTTGCCTTAATGGACCCACCTGTACCACTTCACCGGGCGGAAGAAGTCCTGCCCCGGCCCAGCAGAGGATAGCCGGACAGGCATAAGGCCTGTTCTACTTCGGTCGCATTCTCTTCCTTACATGATATTCGCTCCACTGGGTCGGATCATCCTTTATCTTGTTCCACTTTTCAACGGTCATCCACCCGCGACCGAACGGACGGCGGGCGTGCCGCCCCCGCCTGGTGTGTTCGTACATCTCCTCCGGCGGTTTTACCGGCAAGCGTGGCTCCGGCATCTGGCTTCTCCAGTTATGGTAGCGTCTATCCATGTCCTTAACGATCTCCGGGTATTTCGCCGCCAGATCGTTTGTCTCGCCCGGATCGGCTTCGATGTCATAAAGTCGCCAGTCTTCCTCCTTGCCGTACTTTACAATGCGCCATTGCTTCCAGCGGGCGATCCGGGATGTGTAGGTGTGCCAGAACAGCGCATCGTCCGGGTTTGCGTGCTTGTCGCCAAGCAGTAGCGGCAGCAGGTTCTTGCCTTCACAGTGCCCCGGGAGCGTTGTCCCGGCAACCGCCGCCGCGGTCGCGTAGAAATCCATCGTACTGGCCATGCCTCTGTATTCTTTGCCGGCCGGCAAGGTACCTGGAAAAGTCAGGATCGTAGGCATTCGGTAGTTGCCCTCCCACTGAAGATTTGACCTTGCCTTGCCGCCTTTGCCCCCGCGATAAGGCAGGGGCCTGTGATCGGCGTGGGGGTCCCCGCCGTTATCACTGCTGAACAGTATGAGTGTATCCTCGGCAATGCCCATATCACGCAGCTTCTTCCGTATCAACCCTACCTGGTCATCAAGGGCCAGCAGTGTCGCGCGGAGGTATTGCCGCTTGGAGTATTTTCCGCCGCTATGTTCCGGGTAAAGACGTTGGAGGTACTTGACCGGGACTTCCGTGTTT
>Ga0180431_10004198_pt1 | contig 18110 bp, 17 predicted proteins | sample SS_ome_11_FD_132459 | JGI IMG/M metagenome (GOLD analysis project Ga0180431, IMG submission 132459) | Hypersaline lake sediment archaeal communities from the Salton Sea, California, USA - SS_1_MS_1 metaG | ecosystem: Environmental > Aquatic > Non-marine Saline and Alkaline > Hypersaline >... | reverse complement strand
CGGCACCGATGCCCTCGGGCGTTTCTCCGGCAACAAGATCGGACTCGTCATGCGCGAGGCGGACGACGCCACGATGGCGGTCGCGGCGCAGCGTTTCATCGACGCCGCGCGCCATGAGGTTGTCACCATCGACCATGGCGCGATCGCCGTCTCGATCTCGATCGGCGGCGTCACGCTGCCGCGGAATGCCGGCACCGTCGGCCAGGCGACGGCGCGCGCCGAGGAAGCGCTGCATCAGGCGCGGCTCAGCGGGCCGGGACGTTTCCGCCCGTTCGTCTATTCGCGCGACCGGCAGGCGGAGCGGCAGGCGAATGCCGCCCTCTCGACGGAACTGATTGGCGCGCTGAATGAGCAGCGTTTCTGCCTGGCGCTGCAGCCGATCGTCGACGCCAAGACGAAAGAGCCGCATCTCTATGAATGCCTGCTGAGGCTGCGGAAGACAGGCGGCGAAATCGTCGAGGCCGGCTCGTTCATGCCGCTCACCGACCGGCTCGGCCTGTCGCGTCTCCTCGATCGGCGGGCGCTTGAGCTCGCCCTCCGGCTTCTGGAGGAGCGTTCCGATCTGAAGCTTTCGGTCAACGTCAGCGCCGACACGCTGACCGACCGCGACTGGCTGGCGGAGCTCGACCGCGCCGCGACGATCCGGCCCGACCTTTGCGCGAGGCTCGTCGTCGAGATCACCGAATCGACCGCCATTCGCAACATGGACGAGGCGGTCCGCTTCATCGGCGCCGTCAGGGGCATGGGCTGCACCGTGGCGATGGACGATTTCGGGGCCGGCTATTCCTCGTTCCGGAACCTTCGCGAGCTGGCGATCGACATGGTCAAGATCGACGGCAAATACGTCGTCAAGCTTGCCGAGGACGAGGACGAGGACGATCAGGTCTTCGTCAAAGCCCTTCTGCAGCTCACGCGGCATCTCGGCCTCAAGACCGTGGCCGAATGGGTACGCGACGCCGAATCGGCGGCGCTGCTGGCGTCGTGGGGTGTCGACTGCTTGCAGGGCGACTTCACCGGTACGCCGCTCCTCGAAGATGGCGGCACAGCGCCGTCGGCGTGACGGTTCAGGGCGTCCGGGCCTCGATGGCGAGCGCGTGGACGCCGCCGGAGAGCTCGCTCGCCAGCGCCTCGTTGACCGCGCGATGGACCGCGACGCGGCTCATCCCGGCAAAGGCATCCGCGACGATGCGCACGCGGAAGTGCGTCTCGCCGCCCTCGCGCCAGCCCGAATGACCCTTGTGCTGATCGGACTCGTCGACCACCTCCAGCGTCTCTGGCTGGAAGGTGTCTTCGAGCGTGGTGATGATTCGGTCGCGGACGACGCCCATATTGCTATTGTCTCCTGCGTCAACGCCTTGCCCGACAAAGGCACGGCCAGCATAATCTCCTCATGAAGCTCGATTCAAAATACTTCGACCGCATCCGGATCAAGCCGGAGCGCGCCGAGCCGAAGGAGGCGCCGCGCTGCGAGTGGCGCGGCTGCCGCAATGCCGGCGGCTATCGGGCGCCCAAGGGCCGGATGCGGGAAGGCGAGTATTTCAATTTCTGTCTCGAGCATGTCAGGGAGTACAACAAGGCCTACAACTACTTCTCCGGCATGGCTGACGACGAGATCGTGGCCTATCGGAACGCCTCGGCGACCGGCCACCGGCCGACCTGGGCAATGGGCGCGCGCGGCGGCAAGCCCGAGGGGGGTACGCACACCACGGCCTCGACGGAAGAGATCCGCGACGTCTTTGGCCTCTTCGACGGCCTTGGCCGCGAGTTCGAGCCGGAGAAGCCCAAGCAGCGCCCGCTCCGCAATCTCGAGCGGCGCTCGTTCGCGGTGCTCGACCTTGAGGGCTTCGAACCGGCCGAGGAGATCAAGGCCCGGTTCAAGACGCTGGTGAAGCGGCTTCACCCGGACGCCAATGGCGGCGACCGCGGATCGGAAGACAAACTCCGCGAAATCATCCAGGCCTACAACCATCTCAAGGCCGCCGGCTTCTGCTAGGAAGCCGTAACAGAACGCAAAGCCGGGCCCTTCGTTCGGATTGGGCCCAGGAGGCGACATGGCAGTGACAGAAGAAGCGCGCCCGGACCTTCCCGACATGAAGGTCTCGGTCAGACAGGTTTTCGGGATCGATAGCGACCTTGAGGTTCCCGCCTATTCGGAGGAGACCGAGCACGTCCCGGACCTCGACGAGGACTACATCTTCGACCGTCAGACGACGCTCGCGATCCTTGCCGGCTTTGCCCACAACCGCCGCGTCATGGTCACCGGCTATCACGGCACCGGCAAGTCGACCCATATCGAGCAGGTCGCGGCGCGGCTCAATTGGCCGCTCGTTCGCGTCAATCTCGACAGCCACATCTCGCGCATCGATCTCATCGGCAAGGATGCCATCGTCGTGCGCGACGGGCAGCAGGTCACCGAGTTCCGCGATGGCATCCTGCCCTGGGCGCTGCAGACCAACACGGCGCTGGTGTTCGACGAATATGACGCCGGCCGCGCCGACGTGATGTTCGTCATCCAGCGCGTGCTCGAGGTGTCCGGCCGGCTTACGCTGCTCGATCAGACCAAGGTCATTCGCCCGCATCCGGCTTTCCGCCTGTTCGCGACCGCGAACACGGTCGGGCTCGGCGATACGTCCGGGCTCTATCACGGCACCCAGCAGATCAATCAGGGCCAGATGGACCGCTGGTCGATCGTCGTCACGCTCAACTACCTGCCGCACGATCAGGAAGTCGACATCGTGCTCGCCAAGGCACCGGCCTATCGCGACGAGAAGGGCCGCGACATCGTCTCGAAGATGGTGCGCGTCGCCGACCTGACGCGGAACGCCTTCATCAATGGCGATCTGTCGACCGTGATGAGCCCCAGAACGGTGATGATGTGGGCCGAGAACGCGTCGATCTTCGATGATGTCGGCTTTGCATTCCGGGTGACGTTCCTCAACAAATGCGACGAGGCCGAGCAGGCGATCGTCGCCGAGTTCTATCAGCGCTGTTTCGGCGAGGAGCTGCCTGAATCGGCCGCCAACGTCGCGCTCTCGTAAGAGCCTCGCATGGAATCGAACCAGTCCAAGGGCGTTGCACCGCTGCCGGCCGACCCGTTCAAGCGGGCCGTCGCCGGCTGCATGCGCGCGATGTCCGGCCGACCGGATCTCGAGGTGACGTTCGGCTCCGACCGCCCGCTACTCGCCGGCGCGAAGGCGCGGCTGCCCTCGCCGCAGAAGAAGCCGACGGCAAAGGAAGTCGCGGTCAGCCGTGGCCTCGGCGACTCGATGGCGCTCCGCCTCGCCTGCCACGATGCCGCCATTCATCGCCGCCACGCGCCGCAAGGGCCGGAGGCGCGGGCGCTCTTCGACGCTGCCGAGCAGGCGCGGATCGAAGCTGTCGGCGCGACGCGGATGGCCGGCGTCGCCGACAATCTTGCCTCGATGCTGGACGACCGCTATCGCCGGCAGAAGCTCGATGCTGTCACCGACCGCGGTGACGCGCCGTTGGAGGAAGCGGTTTCGCTTCTGGTGCGCGAGCGTCTCACCGGTCTCGCGCCGCCGCCGGCGGCCAAGAAGGTCGCCGAGCTATGGCGGCCGTGGATCGAAGAGAAAGCCGGCGCCGATCTCGACCGGCTGACCGAGCGCATCGAGGATCAGGAAGCCTTCGGCGACATCATCCGCGATGTGATCTCGTCTCTTGAGATGGGCGACGAAGGCAGCAGCGATTCCGACTCCGAGGAAGGCGCCGACGACGACGAAACGCCGGACGAAGGCAGCGACGAGACCGAAGGCGGCGAGGATTCGGAGGGCGATGCCGGCGCCAGCCCGCAGGATGCAGACGCCTCGGCCGAGGACACGGCCGATACCGATCTCGAGGCGGAGGAGGCCGACAGCGAACGCATCGAGGAGGACGATTCCGAAGCGCGCGAAGCCGGTGAAGTGCGGCGGCGCAGCGATCAGATGTCGGGGCACGAAGGTGCGGCCCCCTACCGTGCCTTCACGACGCGCTATGACGAAATGGCGAAGGCCGAAGACCTTTGCGACGCGGAAGAATTGGGGCGGCTTCGCGGATTCCTCGACAAGCAGCTGGCGCCGCTTCAGGGCGCAGTGGCGCGGCTTGCCAACCGACTTCAGCGAAAACTGCTGGCGCAGCAGAACCGCTCCTGGGATTTCGATCAGGAGGAGGGCGTGCTCGACGCCGCACGGCTCTCGCGAGTGGTCATCGATCCGGCGCAGCCGCTGTCGTTCAAGGTCGAGCGCGACACCGAGTTCCGCGACACCGTGGTGACGCTCCTGCTCGACAATTCCGGCTCGATGCGCGGTCGGCCGATCACGGTCGCGGCAATCTGCGCCGACGTCCTCGCACGGACGCTGGAGCGCTGCGGCGTCAAGGTCGAGATCCTCGGTTTCACCACACGCGCCTGGAAGGGCGGCCAGTCGCGAGAGGCGTGGTTGCAGGCGAACAAGCCGGGGAATCCCGGCCGGCTCAACGATCTTCGACACATCATCTACAAGTCGGCCGACGCGCCGTGGCGGCGGTCGCGGCGCAATCTCGGCCTGATGCTGCGCGAGGGGCTCCTCAAGGAGAACATCGACGGCGAGGCGCTGGCCTGGGCGCACAACCGGCTTCTTGGGCGCCCCGAGCAGCGGCGCATCCTGATGATGATCTCGGACGGCGCGCCGGTCGACGATTCAACGCTTTCGGTGAATGCCTCGAACTTCCTGGAGCGTCACCTCCGGCAGGTGATCGCCGAGATCGAGGACAACTCGCCGGTCGAGCTGATCGCCATCGGCATCGGTCACGACGTCACGCGCTACTATCGCCGCGCGGTGACGATCGTCGATTCCGACGAGCTTGCCGGCGCGATGACAGAGAAGCTTGCGGAGCTGTTCGAGGAGAAGCGGCCGACAGGGCGCGGACGCCGAGCGGCCTGAGCCTCAAGCCGCTGCCCTCATCTCCGGGGTCGGCCGGAACGACGGATTCCTGCTCACATTACTATCGTCGTTCCGGATGGCCGTCGGGTCGATCCGGAAGCTCAGAACTCGGAACGAGGGGTGTTGCTAGGCCGCGGCTGCCTGCTTGCGGGCGACCTGGTTCTTCAGGAGCCGCATCCGCGGCGAGAGGTCGGCATTGCTGGCCTTGAGGAGAAACGCATCGAGACCGCCGACATGCTCTACCGAGCGCAGAGCCGAAGCCGAGACGCGCATCGAAATCCGCCGGCCGAGGGCGTCGGAGATCAATGTCACCTGGCAAAGGTTCGGCAGGAACCGCCGCCGGGTCTTGTTGTTGGCGTGGCTGACATTGTTGCCGGCCAGAACCGTCTTGCCGGTCAATTCGCAGCGCCGGGACATGGCTTCGTTCTTCCTGATCGAGGTCGGAGTTCGGCTCGCGCGGCGCGCGAGAAGGCTGGGTCTATAATAACAGCGGGCGTCCGCGTCAAGTTGGTGGTGGTTCGGCGCGCCGGCAAGGACTTGTTAACCATAGCGCCGCAACGTCGGCGGCGGCCGAGGATTTCGGGAGGGGACGGCAATTGGCTTTGGGGCGTGCGGTTAGTCGATGGTCGCTGGCGGCGGTGGCCGTCGCGGCATTCAGCGCCGTTACGCCCGCTGCTGCGGAGACGATCGTCTCGCCGCGCTACGCGATCACGCTTGCCGGCGTCTATATCGGCAGCGTCGAAGCCCATGCCCGCTTCGTCGACGGCGGCTACGCGATCGCGCTGACCGGTTCGGTCGGGGGCATTCCGTCGGTGTTCACCAACGCCGCCGTGCAGATGGCCTCGCGCGGAAATATCTCCGGTACGCGCGTGCTTCCTGCCTATTTCGAGATCGAACTGCGTGAGGGCCGCTACGTTGCCAATGTCGAGATGGACCTCGATCGCGGCGACGTCACCGACCTTTACGTCGTACCCGGCCTCGAGCCCGCCTTCGACCTGATCTCGCTGACGATCGAGGACGTCCAGGACGTGCTCGATCCGATGAGCGCGCTGTTCGTTCCGACCGACGGCGCAGAACTCACCGGCCGGCGTGCCTGCGACCGCACGATCCCGGTCTTCGACGGCTGGCAGCGCTACGACCTTCGAATGAGCCACCAGACCACCCGTACGGTGATCGGCGAGCGCGACGCCTATGCCGGGCCGGTTCACGTCTGCAGCGTCAACTACGTGCCCGTCGCGGGGCACCGCCTCAGCAATCAGGTGGTCTCCTATCTCGCCTACAGCGAGCGCCTCGAGGTCTGGCTGATGCCGGTGGCAGAGGCCGATGTGCTGATCCCCTATCGGCTCCTGATCGGCACCGAGGTCGGCGATCTCGTGGTCAGATTGGAACGCCTGTCGCTCGATGCGGCCGGCGGCTCCTGAAGCGGTTAAGGATTTCGCGGGATTCGTCGATCCGGCGAATCCAGATGTTGGGCCTGATCGCGCTGCCGATCCCAAATTTCGTAGTGAACGGAAAGGGAAAGCCCCCGAGTCAGTGATTCGGACAGGGTTTGTTCCAGACTCGTTCCAAACGTGAACGGCGCGCGCTCGGCGCGGGCACGTTCCGCCGTTTCGAGCCGCGGCCACGCTGTGCTAAGCCAAGGGAAACCGGCCTCCCAACCGGACACGTGACAACCCCCGACCATGAGCGGGCGAAATGATGGGCGGAAGCGCGCGCGGCGTCACGGCCGTTCTCGGTCCCACCAACACCGGCAAGACCCACCTGGCCATCGAGCGGATGCTGGCGCATTCCTCGGGCGTGATCGGATTGCCGCTGCGGCTCCTGGCGCGCGAGGTCTATAACCGCGTCGTCGCGCGGGTCGGAGCCGATGCGGTGGCGCTGGTCACCGGCGAGGAGAAGATCGTCCCGGAGAAGGCACGCTATCGGGTCTGCACGGTCGAGGCGCTGCCGAACGAGACCGACGCCTCGTTCCTCGCCATCGACGAGATCCAGCTCGCGGCCGACCTCGAACGCGGCCACGTCTTCACCGACCGCATCCTCAATCTGCGCGGCCGCGACGAGACGCTGCTGCTCGGCGCTGCGACGATGCGCAACGTCATCGAGAAGCTGATCCCGGGGGTCAATGTCGTCACCCGGCCGCGGATGTCGGTGCTGGCCTATTCCGGCTCTAAGAAGATCACAAGGCTGCCACGGCGCTCGGCCGCGGTCGCCTTTTCGGCCGACGAGGTCTATGCGATCGGCGAGCTGATCAGGCGCCAGCGCGGCGGCGTCGCAGTGGTTCTGGGCGCGCTCTCGCCGCGGACGCGGAACGCCCAGGTCGAGCTCTTCCAGAGCGGCGATGTCGATTTCCTCGTCGCCACCGACGCCATCGGCATGGGGCTCAATCTCGACCTCGATCATGTCGCCTTCGCTTCGGACCGGAAGTTCGACGGCTATCAGTTCCGTCGGCTGACGCCGGCGGAGTTCGCTCAGGTCGCCGGCCGGGCCGGTCGCCACATGAAGGACGGCACGTTCGGCGTCACCGCGCGGGTCGATCCGCTGGAGGACGAGCTGGTCGAGGCGCTGGAGGCGCATCGCTTCGATGCGGTGAAGGCGGTGCAGTGGCGCTCGTCCTTGGTCGACTATTCGAGCCTTGAAGCACTCCGTGACAGCCTCGAAGCGCCGCCGACCAAGGAGGGCCTCGTCAAGGCGCCGCCGGCGGAGGATATCCGGGTGCTCGAGGCGGCGATGCGCGACGAGAAGACCGTCGCCCTGGCGAATGCGCGGGAGCGGATCGCGCTTCTTTGGGACGTCTGCCAGCTGCCCGACTATCGGCGGATCGCGCCCGCCAACCACGCCGACCTGGTGCTCACCGTCTACCGCGATCTCGTCCGCGACGGTACGATCTCGGAGGACTGGTTCGCCGATCAGGTCGCCTATGCCGATCGTACCGATGGCGACATCGACACCCTGTCGAACCGCATCGCCCATATCCGCACCTGGAACTATGCCGCTAACCGTTCCAACTGGCTTGCCAATCAAGCGCATTGGCAGGAGCGCAGTCGGGCGGTAGAGGATCGCCTGTCCGACGCGCTGCATGAGCGCCTGATCCAGAGGTTCGTCGATCGCCGCACCAGCGTGCTGATGCGCCGGCTCCGCGAGAACGCCATGCTTGAAGCCGAGATCACCGATTCCGGCGACGTCATCGTCGAGGGCCAACATGTCGGCCAGCTCGACGGATTTCGCTTCGTCCCCGACCCGGGCGCCGATGGTCCGGACGCCAAGGCAATCCGCGCGGCGGCGCAGAGGGCGCTTGCCGGCGAGATCAAGCGCCGCGCCGACGGCATCGCGGCCGCGTCGAACGATCAGTTCGCGATCGGCAGCGACGGCGCCGTCCGGTGGCGCGGGATCGTGGTCGCGCGGCTTTTGAAGGGCGAAGACAGTCTGAAGCCGCGCCTTCTGATCCTGGCTGACGAGGGCCTCACTGGCGCCGATCTCGAGGCGGTCACCACGCGCCTTAATCTGTGGCTAGACCAGCACTGCCAGACGCTGCTGAAGCCGCTGTTCGATCTTCGCGCGGCCGAGGCGCTGCCGGCGGCGGCGCGCGGCCTCGCTTACCGCCTCGCCGAGGCCTATGGCGTTATCGAGCGGAAGGACATCGCCGAGGAGGTCAAAGGGCTCGACCAGGACGTCCGCGCCGGACTGCGGCAGCTCGGCGTCCGTTTCGGCGCCCACCACATCTACGTGCCGGCGCTCCTGAAGCCGGGTCCGAGCAGCCTCCTGGCAATGCTGTGGGCGCTGCAGAATGACGGGCTGGAAACGCCCGGCGTTACCGAGGTGCCGGCAATGTCGGCCGCCGGGCGGACGACCATTCCGCTCGACCCGGAAGTGCCGAAGGACCTCTACCGCGTCGTCGGCTACCGCGCCGCCGGCGACCGCGCGATCCGGATCGACATTCTCGAACGTCTCGCCGACCAGATCAGGCCGCTGCTCTCCTGGCGGCCAAGCGCCGAGCAACCGGAGCCGCCCGAGGGCGCGGTGCCCGGCGGCGGCTTCACCGTGACGCAGCAGATGACGTCGCTTCTCGGCGCGTCGGTGGAGGGCGTCGGTTCGGTGCTGAAATCGCTCGGCTATCGCAGCGAGAAGCGACCCGACCCGGCAAAACCCGTCGAAGCGGCGGCGGAGCCGGTCAGCGCTGAGGTTGCGGCCGCCGACAGCTCCGATCCTCCGGTCGAATCGCCGACCGCTGGCACCCCCGCGGAGGATGGCCCGACCCCCGCCGCCGAGGCACCTGATCCCGCGGCCGAAACGTCCGCACCGGCAGCCGAGGAATCGCCGGCGGTAGCGGTCGAGGCGCCCGCCGGCAGCGGAGCGAACCCCTCCGAAGCGGAAACCGATACCGCAGGCGAGGCGCTGGCCACTGCAGCCGGTGCGCCGGATCCGGCGGCAGATGGCGCGGACGCATCAATGTCTGCCGTCTCTGCTGAGGCACCGGCCGAGGCCGACGCCGAGCCGGCGTTCATCGAGGTGTGGCGGCCGCATCGCGGGCCGCCGCGCCATCGTGGCCGGAAGCCTCAGGCAGCCGCACAGGCCGATGGCCAGCAGCGTGAGCGGCCGCAGCGCGACGGTGCATCGGCGCGCAAGCGGAACGCCGCCAAGGGACCGACCGGTCGGGGCGGGCAGAAGCGCGGCGGCAAACCGGATCCCCGCCGGGATGATCGTCGGCGGGCCGAGCCGGCGCCAAAACGCGCCGATCCGGATTCGCCCTTTGCCGCGCTCGCGGCGCTCAAGGCCGATCTCGAGGGCCGCAACTCCGAATGAGCCCGGACGGGGTTCAGCGCATCGACAAATGGCTGTGGTTCGCGCGCTTCGCCAAGACGCGCTCGGCGGCGCAGACGCTGGCGAAATCGGGACGGGTCCGGATCAACAAGGTCCGCAATGAGAGCGCCAGCAAGGTGCTCAGGATCGGCGATGTCCTGACGCTGACGCTCGAGCACGGGGTGCAGGTGGTCAAGGTGACGGCCGCCGGCGAGCGCCGCGGCCCCGCCGCGGAAGCTCGCCTCCTCTACGAAGAGGAGATGTTCGTCGCGCACAGGCGCCCCGATCCGGTCGGCGGATCGGCGGCGCCGGAGAAGCGACCCGACAAACGCGCGCGGCGGGAACTCCGCGACCTGAAGCGGAACGAGGGGTAGGACGTAGTTTGGGCGCGACGAAGCGCATGCTTGCTCAATTGTGGCTGAGCCGGTAGGCAATGTTCCGGCCGCGTCGGGGGCGGTCCTAAGCAAGACTTTTCGTTCGAGGGATGAATGACTTACATCGTCAACGAAAACTGCATTCGCTGCAAATACATGGACTGCGTTGAAGTGTGTCCCGTGGACTGCTTCTACGAAGGCGAGAACATGCTCGTGATCCATCCGGACGAGTGCATCGATTGCGGCGTCTGCGAGCCGGAATGCCCGGTCGATGCGATCAAGCCTGATACCGAGCCGGGTGCGGAGGCGTGGCTGCAACTCAACGCCGAATATGCGTCAAAATGGCCCAACATCACGGCCAAGCGGACACCGCCCGCCGACGCCCAGAAGTTCGAGGGCGAAGCCGGCAAGTTTGACAAGTACTTCTCCGCGGAGCCGGGCGAAGGCGACTGATCGGCGAAGGTGATCTCGGGCCGCTGTCAGAAAACGGACATACGGCGCAGCAAACCTTTGATTTTTGCGCTGTTTTGTGATACACAATTCGGCAACCGCATCCCCTCGTCCAGTCTAGGGCAATCCGCGACCGCCTGTTCTTTTCGCTTGGCGGGTCAAAGCATTCGCTCGGTCTCGTGCCGCAGCGTGGCGTGATTGTTTTTCTCTGAACGGGGCGCGGCCGGCCTTTGTCGAGGCCGAAGAGGCTGATCGCGAAGAAGGAGCATCGAGCGCATGGCTGCAGCAAAGAAGTCCGCCCCGAAGACCGAGTTCAAATCGGGCGAGCATGTGGTCTATCCGGCCCACGGCGTTGGCAAGATCGTGCGCCTGGAAAACCAGGAAGTCGCCGGCGCCAAGCTCGAGCTCTATGTCGTCTCGTTCGAGAAGGACAAGATGACCCTTCGCGTTCCGGTGCCGAAGGCGAAGTCGGTCGGCATGCGCAAGCTTGCCGACAACGATACCGTCGACAAGGCGCTCGAAACCGTCCGTGGCCGCGCCCGCGTGAAGCGCACGATGTGGAGCCGGCGGGCGCAGGAATACGAGGCGAAGATCAACTCCGGCGATCTCCTATCCATTGCCGAGGTGGTCCGCGACCTCTATCGCTCCGACGCGCAGCCCGAGCAGTCCTATTCCGAGCGTCAGCTCTACGAGGCCGCGCTCGATCGCATGACCCGCGAGATCGCCGCCGTGGCGAAGATCTCGGAGACCGAGGCCGTGCAGAAGATCGAGGAGAACCTCGCCAAGAGCCCTCGCCGCGGGGCCAAGACCGAAGCGCAGGACAAGGCCGCCTAGGGCCGCCTAGGCCCCGTCCCTACTCAACGACGAGCTTGACGCTGGAGCCCGGTGCCGGATTGGTGCCGGGCTCCAGTCCGTTCAGGACCGCGAACAACAGCGCCGGGTTTTCCACGCCGCCCATCCGGCCCGCGAGTGACCCGGCCGAATCCCCGGCGCCGACGCGGACAACATCGATGCGGAGCGGGCGAAGGGCCGCGACCTCGGCCGCCGACAGCTGCCGGAACGTCCCGGCGATGGCCTCGGCGGAATCGGAGAAGGCCTGCGTATTGTTGTCGTTGGCGAAGATGAAGCGGTAGGTCGCCGTTCCGACGCGGACAACGGTGATGCGGAAGGCCCAGCCGCCGGCGGCGGCCGAGGCGGAAGCCGCGGTGAGGCCGTTGACGGTGGTGGCGCGCACGGTCGAGGCGTCGAGGCCGTTGACCCAGCCGGAAAGCAGATAGTCCGTCAGCGACTGGTCGGCGGCCACGGCAACGGCGTCGAACCGCAGCGCCGTACCATCAGGTCCCGTGGCCAGCACCGCTTCCTGTGTGTTGTCGAGCACGAAGCCGTCGGTGACGGTGAAGCCGATCGCGAGTTCGGCGTGGACGAAGCTGCGGCCGCGGACGAAGCCCTGCTCGATGTCATCGCCATAGATAACGCCCTCGATCGCCGTGAGATAACGGTTGCGGTCGGTGACGCCGGTGCCGACCGGACCGAACGCCTCGGCGGCGGCCACAGCGGCACTGATGCGATCCTGATTGGACGGGTGGCTGGCGAGGAATGCCGGGCGCTGATCCTGCCTGACCCCGAGCGACTGGCGATAATCCTCATAGCGGCTCATGGCGCCAAGAAACCGGGCTGCGGCATAAGGATCGTAGCCGGCGCGGGCGATGGTGCCGATGCCGATGGCGTCGGCCTCGAGTTCCTGTTGGCGGGAGAACGAGGCGAGGGTGCGCTGCGCCGTGACGACCGCCGCATCGCTCGTCCCGACGACGTCCTCGACCGCGTCATTGACGATGGCCGCCGTAAGCGCCTGGTCGCGCCGCTGGCCGGCGTGATCGGCCGTGACATGCGCCATCTCGTGGGCGAAGACGGCCGCGACTTCGGCCGCGTCGTTCGCCAGAGTCAGCAGGCCGCGCGTGACGTAGAGATAGCCCTCGGGCAGAGCAAAGGCGTTGACCGTCGCAGCGTTCAGGATCGTGATGGCATAGGTCCGGCTCGGATCGTCGGAGGCGGCAACGAGGCGGCTCGCGATCTGCGACAGGACGCGCTCGACCTCGGCGTCGCGGTAGACGCCGCCATAGGATTCAACGATTGCCGCATGCTGGGCGTTGGCCTCGGCGGATGCGCCGGGGAGCTGCACCGGTTCGGTCGGCAGTTCGGTCTCGAGGAGCGGCGTGCACGCGGCCAGGAACACAACCGCCGCCAGCGCGGCGACCACGCCACGCCTGCTATCAGGCCGATATTGTCTAGTCCGCCACAGCCGCATTGCCTGCGCTCAATACCTCGATTTGCCCGCCATGGTCGACCCCGATCCATGGCCCGTCGCGTTGGGAAAGCCAGCCCCTTACCCGTATCAGTGCGCCGACAAGCTGGTCGAGTGTCCATGCTTCGTTCTCGATGATATCGGCATCATCTGACCTGAGTGTAACCGTCAAGTCCTCCGACCAGTTCCGGCCGAAATTAAGGTAGACCGTCGTTCCGGTCCGACCGATCGACTCGACGCGGCCCTCGACCACCGCATAGCGGTCCGGGCCGTTGCGGATATCGGGCGACCAGGCGCCCGGAATCGCGTTGTCGTCCCAGTAACCTGCGCCGGTTTCGCGGCCCGCCTGCTCGAAGGCATGGAGCTCGGCAAGGCATTGACGCTCGTCGGCGGCGACCACGACGGCGTTGCCCGATTGCAGCAGTTCGGCCTGTATCCACCTGCCGTCTGCGAGGAACGCCTGCGCGACGGCTCGACCATAGCGATCGCTTGCGACGTCGCCATGCATGAGGCGGATGTCTTGGCCGGCAGCGAGCGCTTCCAGCGCGGCGGTTCCGTCGTCGCCGGTGAGCGGCGCGATCGCCGCGAGCCGGACGGTATCGCCGCTCTCAAGCACCAAGGTGACGGCATCGGGGACGGAGGCGACGCGGCCCGTCGCGCCGGGCTCCAGATCGCACGATCCGGCGACGAGCGGTTCGGCAGCCGCAGCGAAGGGCGCAAGCAGCGCCACCAGAAGCGCGGCGCCGGCCGGGCTAGGGAATGCCGCGTCGCGCAAGCTCGCGCTCCACCATCGGCACGTCCTCGGGATGGTTGACCTCCCATTGAACGAGGCCGCGCGGATCGACCTCGACCACCTTGATGGGACAGCCGATCTCGAGAAACCGCAATTGCTCGAGCGTCTCGGCCTGCTCCAGCGGCGTCGGCTCGGCCGCCATATAGGCTGCCAGCGCCCGCAGGCGGTAGGCATAAAGACCGAGATGCTGGAACACGGGCGTGTCGCCTCCCCGCTCGCTGAACGGGATGATCTGCTTGGAGAAATAGAGCGCCCGACCGTCGGGGCTGAACACCGCCGTCGTCCCACCCTTCTTGCCGGCGGCGGCATCGGCGCGCATGCGCTGAAGATACTCCGGATCGAAGCGGATCACCGGGGTGGCGACGTCGAATGCGTCGTCCTCGGCGAGCGTTGCCGCCAGTTCCTCGACGATCCAGGGCGGGGTCAGCGGCGCATCGCCCTGCACGTTGACGATGATTTCGACGTCGATTGCCAGCGCGGCGACGGCCTCGGCGATGCGCTCGGTGCCGTTCCGGCAGGACTCGGACGTCATCGCCGCCTCGGCGCCGACGGCTTCGGCCTCGGCGGCGATCCGGTCGTCGTCGGTGGCGACGATGACACGCGCCGCGCCGGGCACGGCGCGGGCGGCCTCGACGCAGCGGGCGACGAGCGACTTCTTCTCGCCGGTGGCGCCCTTGAGCGGCGCGAGCGGTTTTCCGGGGAAGCGCGAGGATTGATAACGGGCGGGAATGACAATTGCGAACGCCATGCTTATGTCCGTAGCACAAGCCTCGCCGCCGGTATCGATCCCGTGCGTGGGGCGCCATTCGCCGCTATGGTCGCGGTGAAGGAGCGGAAGCCGCCGTGAATCGTCCAGCCCAGCCCAGCACCGCGTCATCGGAGAGCGTTCCGGCGCTCGTCGAGCACGCCCGGACGTTGCTGAAGCGCCAATCGGCCGGCATCGACGCGCTGCGTGAAGCGCTCGGCGACAGCCTCGCCGAGGCGCTGGCGCTGATCGAAGCGCGCGTGCGCGACGGCACGGGCAGCCGCCGTGGCCGGCTGATCGTCACGGGCATCGGCAAGTCGGGCCTGATCGGCGCCAAGCTCGCCTCGACCTTCGCCTCCACCGGGACACCGTCCTTCTATCTCCACGCCGGCGAGGCGGCGCATGGCGATCTCGGCATGATCGCCGAGGAGGATGTTGTTTTGGCGATGTCGCGGTCCGGCGACAGCCGGGAGCTTTTTGCCGTGTCGGACTATTGCCGCGCCAACGGCACGGCGATGATCGCGATGACGGCCCGGGCGGACAGCCCCCTGGCAAAGGCGGCGACAACCTTGCTGCTGCTGCCCGATGTCGACGAGATCTGCCCCAACAATCTCGCGCCGACGACCTCGACGCTGATCATGCTGGCGCTCGGCGACGTGCTGGCGGTGATGCTGATGGAGCGACGCTCCTTCGCCGACGTCGATTTTGCGCAGTTCCACCCCGGCGGGAAGCTCGGCCGGCGGCTGGCGACGATCCGGCGCTATCTCGACGAGTTCGGCGCCGCCGCGCCGTCCGTTGCACCGGACGCGCCCATCGACGAGGTCATTGGGGCGGTTGCTGACGGACGGAAAGGCTGCGTCGTCGTGCTGGAGCCGGCGAACGGGGCTCTCGCCGGGATTGTCACCGAAGGCGATCTTCGGCGCGCCTATGACGCCGAGATGTTCGGCAAGCGGGCGCGTGACATCATGACGGTGAAGCCGGTGACGCTCGGCGTCGGCGATCTCGTCCGCGATGCGGTCGATCTCATGACGGAGAAGCGGATCGCCAACATCGTTGTCCTCGACGGGCCGAAGGTCGTTGAGATTCTCGACCTCAAGGACCTGATGCAGCGCGGCTATCTCTGACGCCCGTCAGGCGGACGCCGAGCCCCAGTGCTCGCGGTCGATCGACTTCGCCACCAGTTCCTCCAGAACGTCCATGTCCACATCGTCGAGCTTGTTGATGTAGAGGCAGGACTTGCCGGTCTTGTGCTTGCCGAGCCGCTGCATCAGCGGCCCGTAGTCGCGAAATCCGGGCATGATGTAGAGGACGAGATTGGCCTTGCGCGGCGAGAAGCCGACCTTGAACCAGTCGCCCTCGCGGCCGCTCTCATACTTGTAGTGCGCCTCGCCGAAGCCGACGATCGACGTGCCCCAGAGCTTAGGCTTCTCGCCGGTGACACGCTCCATCATCGCCGCAACGGTGTGCGCGTCCTCGCGGCGGCGCTCGTTCTCCACGCTTTCGATGAACTCGGCGACCGGGGAAGCGGTCGGCCTGGTCTTCAGTTCCGCCTTGGCCATCGGACGTCCCTCCACGCGCATCCAGCAGAAGCGGCAAGCGTAGCGGGCGACCCGTTCCACCGCCAGTCATCGGTGCGTGATTCCGCCGCCCGATCGGCGTATGGTTCCTGACAGAAGGGGCAGGCGATTGCGGACCACCGCAGGACCCATTCCGGCGCGCGTGACGCCGCCGAGCGAGCCGTTGCCGACGCTGCGGTATTTGCGCACCGTCGTTCGCAACCCGCTCGAGGCTTGGCCCGAGGCCATCTATCGGCGCCCGACCTATCGCAGGCGTTTCCTCGGCGAGGACACGCTGTTCGTCATGGAGCCCGACCTCGTCAAGCGGGTGCTGATCGACGAGCCGGAGCGGTTCCGCAAGTCGGAGATGATGTTGCGGCTGCTCGAGCCGGCGCTCGGCAGCGGGCTCTTGAATGCGCATGGCGACCACTGGCGGCGGCAGCGCCGCGTCGTTGCGCCGGTGTTCCGGCCCGAGCGGATCCGGTCCTTCGTGCCAGCGATGATGGCCGCCGGCGCCCGGGCGGCCGATCGGCTTGCGGCGCTCAGCGACCACGCCGAAGTGTCGATCTCGCACGAAATGATGCGGACGACCTTCGAGGTCGTGGCCGAAACGATCCTCAACGGCGCCGACCGGCTCGACATCCCGGCGGTGGAGCAGGCGATCGGCGACTATCTCGGCGGCACCGGCTGGGTCGTCGCCTGGGCGCAGCTCGGCATGCCGAAGGGGTTTCCGTTCCCCGGCTCGCGGCGCGTTGCGCGGGCGCGCAACTATCTCCGTCGCATCACCGGCGAGATGGTCGCGGCGCGGCGGAGCGGGACGCCGCGCGACGACCTCGTGCAGGCGCTGATCGACGCGCGCGACGAGGAGACCGGCGAAGCGATCACCGACGGGGAGATCGTCGACAATCTCCTCACCTTCATCGCTGCCGGCCATGAGACGACGGCGCTGGCGCTCACCTGGACGCTCTATCTTCTCAGCCTTCACCCGGACGTCGAGGCGCGTGCGCTCGCCGAGATCGAGGCGGTAGGCCGTGGACGCGGCCTTACCCCCGACGCGATCGAGGAACTCGGCTACTGCCGCCAGGTGGTGCAGGAGGCGCTCCGGCTCTATCCGGCGGCGCCCTCGCTGCTGCGAACGCCGGTCGCTCCCGCCGAGATCGGCGGCGAGATGGTCGACGAGAAGACCTCGATGTTCATCCCGATCTATTCGATCCACCGCCATCAGGGCCTGTGGGACGACCCCGACCGCTTCGACCCCGACCGCTTCCTGCCGGAGGCGGCGAAGGCGCGGCATCGCCTCGCCTATCTGCCGTTCGGCGGCGGACCGCGCGTCTGCATCGGGATGCAGTTCTCGCTGCTGGAGACGGTCGCGATCCTGGCTGAGCTCCTGCCGCGCGCCCGTTTCGTGCCGCCGGCCGAGACACCGGTCCCGGTCGCCCAGGTGACGCTCAGGCCGCGCGGCGGCATGCGGATGCGGGTGGCGCGGCGCGCCGAGGCGCCGGCGCGGGCGGCTTAGACCCAGGGACGGGCGACCGCCGCCTTCTCCTCATAGGAGGCGATCTTCGGCGCCTTCTCCAGCGTCAGACCGATATCGTCGAGGCCGTTCAAGAGGCAGTGCTTCTGGAACGGATCGACGTCGAACCTGATGACGCCGCCGTCCGGCCCATGAATCTCCTGGGCCTCGAGGTCGACAGTGAGCGTCGCGTTGGAGCCGCGCGAGGCGTCGTCCATCAGCTTCTCGAGCTCGTCCGGCGTGACGACGATCGGCAGAATGCCGTTCTTGAAACAGTTGTTGTAGAAGATGTCGGCGAAGCTCGTGGAGATCACGCAGCGGATGCCGTGGTCGAGCAGCGCCCAGGGCGCGTGCTCGCGGCTCGACCCGCAGCCGAAATTGTCGCCGGCGACGAGGATCGTGGCGTTCTTGTAGGCCGGCTGGTTGAGGACGAAGTCGGCATTGTCCGAGCCGTCGTCATTGTAGCGCATCTCGGCGAAAAGGCCCTTGGCGAGGCCGGTGCGCTTCACCGTCTTCAGGTAGTCCTTGGGAATGATCATGTCGGTGTCGACATTGATCAGGTTCAGCGGCGCGGCGACGCCGGTGAGGGTGGTGAAGGCTTCCATCGCTTCGCTCCGTCCTTGGTGACGGTTAGATGTGCCGGCGCGGGCGCGGGGTCAAGTTT
>Ga0180431_10004197_pt1 | contig 18118 bp, 20 predicted proteins | sample SS_ome_11_FD_132459 | JGI IMG/M metagenome (GOLD analysis project Ga0180431, IMG submission 132459) | Hypersaline lake sediment archaeal communities from the Salton Sea, California, USA - SS_1_MS_1 metaG | ecosystem: Environmental > Aquatic > Non-marine Saline and Alkaline > Hypersaline >... | reverse complement strand
TCGGACTGGTGAAATCGATCGCCATCAAGTTCCTGATTTCAGGTGAGTTGCTCGATGACCTGATCCAAGCGGGCTACATCGGTCTTCTGAATGCCGCGTCCAACTTCGATCTGGCACGCAACACGCGATTCAGCACCTACGCCAGCTATCTGATCCAAGGAGAAATCCGGCATTACATCCGTGACAAGCACTCCACAATCCGGATTCCTCAGTGGGTTCAGACGATGAACCGCCGTATCAAGGAAGCTGAAGAGACGTTCTTCCAGCAACAGGGACGACCGCCGACGCTTGCCGAACTCGCCTCCGATCTCGGACTCACCGACGACCAGTTAACCGCTTTGCTTAGGGGACGCGACACGATGACCTACGTCTCGATAGACCAGCAACGCCGGACCACCGATCCCAACCCGTCGGCGCCAACCGCTGAGAGATTGATGACAGGTTCTGAGGACCTGCCGCACGATGTCCGCATGAGGGTGCTCGTGGCGATCGAGCGATTGAGCGAGATCCAGCAGCAGATCGTCGAAGGCTTGTTCTACGACAAGAAGAGTCAATCAGAAATAGGAGCCGAGCTTGGTCTGTCCCAACGCCAGATTTCTAGACTGAAGGATAAGATCCTCCGCGAGATGAGGGACAGTCTCGAACAGGGCTCAGGCAACTAGGACGTGCCGTTGTGAGGCATAATCGAATCGGACCGAGGGAGATCTGAGTGAAAGAACCAAGTGACACAGTGGACCTTCTCACACTGATTGGCAGTGCGATTGGCCATCTCCAACGTGGAATCCGGCATTTCGATGCAGCCGACAACCCGGTCGGCCTGTCTTGTCTGTCCACAGTCATCGCCGATATCGATGCTTACCTCGATCGACTTGCCGACGATCCGCTCGTGCCTCTTGCGCGCGTCGACCCGGCCAAGGTCCGAGCCAGTCTCCATCACGTGCAGGACGACTTGACGGTCGTCATAGAGCAGATCCGACAGACCGCAATTCCATAGCAATGACCATGTCCCGCCGCGCGCTTATCACTGGGAGTACACGAAACATAGGCCTTGCCATCGCCGAGCGACTGGCACGGGATGGTTGGATCCCCATCCTCAATCACGCGCGCAATTGCGACGGTGCGTCAATCGCCCTCAGGTCGCTTCAGAAGCTTTGCCCTGAGACCGAGCTGATCCGCGCCGACATCACGCAGGAGAAGGATGTCGTCCGAATGATCGACGATGCATCGAAAGCGGGTCCCATCGACCTCTTGGTCAACAACGCCGGAGCGTTCCTGCTGAAACCGTTCCTCGCGACATCCCTTGATGAGTGGAATCAAATCATTGCATCAAATCTTACGAGCACGTTCCTCTGCTGTCGTGCGATTCTCCCCCTGATGCGAGCCAGAGGGAAGGGACTGATCGTCAACATCGCCTCGATGCACGCAGATCGACGGCGCGCGACCCCGAATACGCTTCCGTACGCTATCGCCAAAGCCGGTGTCTCACTTCTGACAAGAACTCTTGCGAAGACGGAGGGATCGTATGGGATTCGCGTCAACGCAATCTCTCCCGGCTTCGTCGATACCGGTGAGAATCTCCCGTCGTCAGATGCGGCAGCGGAGATTCCTCTCGGAAGGATTGCACAACCAAGCGATATCGCAGCAGCCGTGGCCTTCTTCGCATCCAACGACGCCGCCTATGTCACGGGAAGCAATCTCGAAGTCCACGGCGGCGCACTCCTGTAGCCGCATACGTCAACAACACAGCTCAGAGCGGATCGATTTGGCTAATGCGTCAGTCCCACGCGCGCCTAGTCTTCCACCTCGGCGTGGAATCCTCCGTTCTCTTGCTCCACTGTGATAAGCGTTGTGGACTGGTCCTCCACAACCACACCATTCATCATGATTGGAGGACTGGTGTCGATCACCACGTCGTATACACCCGCAGGGAGGGACGGACCATCCTGCCCGATTCTGCCTTCGAACACGACGTTGCCGTCTCCATCGTACACCGTGTAGCTAAACGGTGCGGCGATACTCATGGCCTGACGAAGCTCTTCGCTGTTGTTGGCATCGAAGTAGAGTCCGCCGGTCGATTTGGCAATCGAGATCAGCTGATCGCGTGCCGGCATGTTCCTGCTAATGTCGAATCCGACGACGTGGATCCTCAGATCCAAGCCGGATCCGATGAACTCCGTCGCAGCCGCGACAGGATCCCCTTTGCATGTCTCAATCCCGTCGCTCACAAGCAAAATGAGTTTCGGGCCGGATATCTCCGTGAGATCTTCCTTCGCCTCCTCGAGAGCAAGAGCAATGGGCGTCGCGCCTCTTGGAGTCAGCTTCAGAATCTCGCTTCGAAGCGCCTCGTGGTCGATCGGTGCCACCGGTGCAAGGAGATTGCTCGAGCAGTGTCCGCCGAATGTTCTCACGCCCACAACGGCTTCACTGGGCAGGTTCTGTAGCAAGTCGACAATGACATCCTTGGCAATCGTGAGTTTGACCTCGCCGTCAATTACTTCACCCATGCTCGAAGATGAGTCGAGGATGATGTAGAACGTCGTGGGGATCCGCTCGAACGCGAACGCCAAGTCTCCGATCGGTTGGAGTTCGAGACTCCCGAACGCTTCTCCCTCGGCCGTTTGGATCGCAGGCCCCATCGCTCCAATGGCGTCGATGCTTGGACCGGGGCACTCAGAGTGGTCTTCATCAGCAGGAACGTCGCTCAATCGCACAAAGCGGAACACGCTCCCATCCGCCACATAGGGGGCGATGTCGATCGCACCCGGGTATCCAACGGTCTCGCCAACGAAGATGTAGTTGAATCCGTCCGAGCTAATTTCCACGCGACATGGCTTATCGTTTGTGATGTACACGAACAAATCCGCTCCCGCGACATTGATCAGAACGTTGTCCACAAATTCGACAATCAGGTAGCCGCGGTTGTCAAGCACACTTACGCGGAATCCTAGCGATACGGCATTGGTATCGCAACCGTTGCAGCCTTCACATCCCGACGTACAGCTGTTGCCTGAGGAGCAAGAATCCGGAGGCCCAAGAGCCTCCTCGGGATCGTCGTATGCATCCCGGACACAGCTTGCCGCGACGTAGTCGACCACTCGATCAGCGAATGCAAGGTCGCCCTGAGGATATGTGACACCGAAATACGTCGCAGACTCAGAAACCGCCACCAGACCCACGACGAACACCAAAGAGAGGATCAGCAATCCGCGCAATAGACAACCGGCATAGATCCTGCCATTCATCCCGTCACCTCCGCCCTATGGGATGGAGTATCTCACTCTAGCATTGCAGTTCATCATAGGCCGATTTGCTACAGAAGACAAGTTGCGCCCGTACAGCACCAGCTTCTCGGGTCGCGCGTCGCCCCCACGCGGTGCCAATCACGGTCCGGTTGACCGTCCTGTAAGGGTCCGCTACCATTGCTTCCGTTGCCGAGGTGGCGGAATTGGCAGACGCGCATGGTTGAGGGCCATGTGGACATTAAACGTCCGTGCGGGTTCAAGTCCCGCCCTCGGCACCATTCCGTTCTATGGGAGTAGACGTCGATGCGAATCCTTCTGGATGTTATGGGTGGCGATCTGCCGAGTTCCGAGTTGGTCAAGGGAGGCGTCGTTGTCGCACGACGACGGTCCATTGACATCGTGTTCGTCGGAGACCCCCAGCAAATCAAGCAAGCCCTCTCCGACTCCGGCAAGAAACCCGGGGGGCAGTTCGACATTCTCCCGAGCTCTGAGACGATTCGCATGGAGGATGCGCCGGTCAAGGCGGTCCGCGAGAAGAAGGACTCTTCCCTGGTTGTCGGCCTCAACGCGATCCGCGATGGCGAGATGGATGCATTCGTCTCACCGGGGAACACGGGAGCCACTGTCGCCGGGTCAATCTTCACTCTCGGTCGGATTCCCGAAATCCCCCGGCCAGGAATCCTCGCTTCCCTTCCGACGCTTACCGGCGACGACATTCTCGTAATCGATGTAGGGGCCAACAGCGATTGCACACCGGAGCAGCTCATACACTTCGCGCTCATGGGTGCAACGTACGCGCGCGAGGTGCTCGGGATCGAACACCCCACAGCTGGCCTTCTCAATATCGGCGCTGAGCGCGGGAAAGGCAATCGTTTGATTGCCGATACGTTCGCCCAACTCGAGGCCGGGCCATTGGACTTCGCCGGGAACGTCGAGGCACATCATCTTCTCATTGGGCGTCCGGTGGATGTTGTTGTGTGTGATGGATTCGTCGGGAATATCTTCCTCAAGGCCGTCGAAGGCGGCATTTCCGCCGTCACCAGTCTCTTGAAGCGAACCGTCCGAGGACGAGCGCTTGCGATGATAGGCGCAGTCCTGATGAGCGGCTCGTTCGCACGCGTCAAGAAGTCTCTCTCGTATCGCAAGCGCGGTGGAGCCCCACTTCTCGGAGTCAACGGGGTTGTCGTCATCGCGCACGGCCGATCGGATGCCATGGCCATCGGAAGCGCCATCGAGGTCGCTTGCCGTGAGGTCGAGGTGGGTCTGATCGACCGCCTCTCGAAGGGAATGTCCGGATGGAGGGAAGATGGGCTCTAGGATTCTCGGAACCGGTAGCCACACCCCAGATAGGACGCTGACGAACGCTGATCTTGAGAAACTTGTGGACACATCGGACGAATGGATCGTGCAGCGCACGGGGATACGAACGCGCCACATTCTGCCCGATGATGCGCTTCCATCCACGATGGGTGTCGACGCCGGTGCTCGTGCCATCGCAGCGTCCGGGCTCCAGCCGGAAGATGTCGACCTGCTGCTGGTCGCAACCACCTTCCCCGACATGATCTGCCCCGGATCGGCGGCATTCATCGCTGCCGGTCTCGGTCTCCGCGACACACCGTTCTTCGATCTGAAGGCCGGTTGCACCGGCTTCGTCTACGGTCTTGCCGTCGCCGACGCCTTGGTTCGATCCGGCCTCTACAAGCATGTGCTGCTCATCGGAATCGAGGCGCTTTCGCGCGTAACCGATTGGACTGATCGACAGACTTGCGTGGTCTTCGGAGACGGCGCCGGTGCCGCGTTGATCGGCCCGGGAGAGGAGAACGAAGGCGTTCTGGGCGCCTCCCTTTATGGCGACGCCGACAAGGCGCTTCTTCTCCACATTCCAGCGGGCGGAACGCGAGTTGCCGCAAGCGCTGAGACGGTTGCAGCTCGCCAGCACTTCGTCAAGATGGAAGGATCCGGCGTGTTTCGTAGCGCCGCACCGATGATGGAGAAGGCGACACTCAGTGCGTTGAGCACAGCAGGTATCGACCTGCACGACGTAGACTGGATCATCCCGCACCAAGCCAATGTTCGGATTATCGACGCTCTTATCCGCCGCTTGAACGTCCCACCCGAGCGCGTCATCACGAACCTCGATCGCGTCGCGAACACATCTGCCGCGTCCATTCCCTTGGCCATGGACGAAGCGCTCCGCGACGGGCGGATTCAGCCGGGTCATGTCCTCGTACTGACCGGATTCGGCGCCGGCGTGACGTACGGAGCAGTCGTCGTGCGCATCTGAGCCCAGGACGGTTCGACATGCCTCAGACAATCGCCTTTCTGTTTCCCGGACAGGGCAAGACACCCAAATCCATGCTACCGGAATCCAAGCGTATCTCTGGGCTGCTCGACATGGCCGGGGCACAAGGTTGTGCGCTTCGACAGTGGATCGCGGAGGCCCGGACCGACCTGCTGGTCAGAACCGAGAACGCGCAGCCCGCGCTGCTTGTCGACAGTCTCGCTCGCGAGGAGCTGTTACGCCAAGCCGGGTGGTCCCCTTCTTTTGTCGCCGGCCACAGTCTCGGTGAGTATGCCGCGCTGGTCAGCTCCGGGGCGCTAAGCGCCATCGACGGGCTTCGCGCCGTGATGGAGCGTGGGCAAGCGATGTGCGGCGTCGAAGGCACGATGGCCGCCGTGCTAAAGCTTGATATCGATGCCGTCGCGTCGCTGTGCACAGAGATCGGATCCGGCGTCTGCATCGCCAATCACAACAGCCCGACGCAGATCGTCATCTCCGGGGAGGCTGACGCAGTGAAGGAACTGACCCGCCGTGCAGAGGAGATGGGCGGCCGAAGTATTGCATTGCAGGTTTCAGGGCCGTTCCACTCCCCTCTCATGCGCCCTGCCCAAGACGCACTCGAGCCGTTCCTGAGACAGCTTGATTTCCACGCGCCAACGATCCCCATAGTGTCCGGTGTCACGGGAACCGTCGAGCGTGATCCCGAACAGCTCCGTGGTATCCTTTGTCGCCAGATCACTGCGCAAGTCCGTTGGGTCGACGTAATTCATCGTCTGTCGTATCTTGGAGTTGATGTCGCAGTGGAGGCCGGCTCAGGTGATGTCCTCACGCGGATGGGACAACGCATGCAGACGGAGATCCGTTTCATGACGTACGAGGAGGCAATCGATGAGCACGCCTAGTCAGAGAGTAAGCATTGTCACCGGCGCAACCCGCGGACTCGGGCGAGCCATCGCCGAGACGCTATGCCGTGAGGGAGCAACGGTGATTGGCATTGGACGCGATGTGCGGCTTGGCACGTCCATCGAAGAGGAGCTTAGTGGGTTCAGATTCCGGCGTGCCGATGTTACGGATGCAGATCAGATTCGAGAGACGTTTGCAGCTGTCATCGAGGAATTCGGTCGGATCGATTCGCTCGTATGCAACGCCGGGATCACCTCCGACCAACTCCTCATGCGCATGACATCTGCCGATTGGGCCCGCGTGCTTGATGTGAATCTCAACGGAACGTTTCACTGCATCAAGGCCGTCATTCGACACATGATGAAACGACGATCCGGTTCGATCGTCGCCATCTCATCGCTGGTCGGCCAGATTGGAAACGTCGGTCAGGCGAACTACGCAGCCTCCAAGGCCGGGATCATCGCGCTTTGCCAGAGCGTGTCGAAAGAGGTCGGCAGCCGCGGAATCCGCGTGAACGCCGTCGCACCCGGGTTCATCGAGACCGAAATGACCTCCGTCCTACCCGACGAGATTCGCGCCTCGTATCTTGGAAGCGTGCCCCTCGGAAGGGCAGGCAGGCCGGACGAAGTGGCATCGGTCGTGAGCTTCTTGCTTTCCGATGGGGCTTCCTATATAACTGGTCAAGTGGTTGGAGTGAACGGGGGCATTCATCCCTGAACAACGCAATGCTAGGGAGGTTCATCGAGCATGAGCGAGATTTCGAACAAGGTCAAGGCGATCATCTGCGACCAGCTGATGGTGGCGCCTGAGGAGATCAACGACGACTCTTCATTTGTCGAGGACCTGGGTGCAGATTCTCTCGACACAGTGGAGCTGATCATGGAGTTCGAAGATGAATTCGGTATAGAGATCTCCGATGAGCAGGCTGAGCAGATTTCCACCGTTGGAGAGGCAGCCGCCTACCTTGAGAAGCTCTTGGCAGAGAAGGACGGCTGAGGCAGATCCGTTCTGCATCCATGGGGCAACGTGTCGTTCGTTGCCCCCTTTTCGTTTAGGACGCCGATAGAGGCATGATGCAAGGGGGGGGAGCATGACCGAAGGAGAGAAGCGCGGACGAATCGGAGGGAAGAGCGCGAACCCCTATCATGAGGACAGGAAGTACCACGAACCGACCGTCTGTCCCCGATGTCATCTTGTCTATAGGAATGGTCGCTGGCAAAACGAAACCACACGGGATCGGCAAGCAGATCAACCCGTCAACAGAAGCCCATGTCCTGCCTGCAGACGAGAAACCGACCAACTCCCTGCAGGACTGTTGTTTCTGGCCGGCGCGTACCTCAGTCAGCACCGTGAAGAGATCCGCAGCATCGCCAAGAACCAAGCCGCATCCGCCGCATCGCATCGCCCCCTCCAGCGGATCATGTGGATCGATGAAAAGGACGGTGCCATAGAGATCGCCACGACAAGCAGCCATCTCGCGCTTCGCATCGGGAAGGCAATCGAGAGCGCGTGCAAGGGATCGCTGACGATCAAACACGCCGATGATGCCGCATTGGTTCGCGTCTACTGGCAACGTGACCGCTGAGTTCTGTCTCGTGCCACCTTCCGCTTCCCCGTCGCCGGATGATCATGCCACCGCACATTGATTACGCGCTTCGAAGCGCGATCACAGCGGCCTCAGCGGCAGCCGATATTCTCGTGCAAGGCTTTGACTCCTTGGACAAACAAGTCCGTACGAAGAGCCATCCGAACGATCGCGTGACGGTCTATGATCGGAAGGCGGAAGAGGCCATCGTCAGCGTCATCGCCGATGCACACCCCGAAGACGGAATCCTATCCGAGGAGTCCGCCACATCCGAGGGCACGTCCGGCCGTTGCTGGGTCATCGACCCGCTGGATGGGACCAGCAATTTCATCGCTGGGATTCCTCACTTTGCCGTCTCCATCGCACTACTGATCGAAGAGAAACCCGTGCTTGGCTGCGTATGCGATCCGGTTCGCGAAGAAACGTTCACCGCTGTGCGAGGTCACGGAGCGTATCTCAATGGTCAACCGATCGGTGTGAGCCGTCGCACAGCGCTCGATGGTGCGGTCATCGGGATCGGTCTCTCGTACGACCCGGCCCGCCGGATCGAGCTGCTCAGACAGCTTCCGCCGCTTCTATCTCAGGCCGGTGTCCTTCGGACCCTGGGCTCAGCCGCGCTTGACCTCGCCTACGTCGCTGCAGGTCGTTTTGATGCAGTCTGGTACCTTTCGCTGCACACGTGGGACATTGCCGCTGCGGCGCTCCTTGTCGAAGAGGCCGGCGGGCAAGTAAGCGACCTACGCGGTGCGAAACTGCGGGATCCCGATCATGGGATCGCTGCATCGAACGGTCGAGTTCATGACAGGTTCATTCATGCACTCGGCTAGGCCTCCCGTAGGCACCGGCGGGCTGATGCCCCGCTACCGCGGGATCATTCCCGATTGGGAGCGATTTCGAGACGCCTGTGGTCGCCCTCTTCCTAGCGTCGTTCGAACGAATACGCTTCGGACCACCTCGAAGGATGTGCTCGAACGACTCGCGCAGCAGGGAATCTCCGCCTCGAAGTTCCCGTGGGAGGACACGTTGCTCCAGGTCGATCGCTCCGTCGGGAACACAATCGAGCATTGGCTTGGCCTGCTCTACATCCAGGAGGCTGTGCAGGTTCTTCCGGTCACCGTCCTGGATCCACAACCACATCATGCCGTGCTCGATCTGTGCGCGGCGCCGGGGGGGAAGACAACGCAGATCGCAGCTCGGATGGAAGGCGCCGGTCCGCTGATCGCCAACGAACCGAGTGGACGCCGACAGCAAGCGCTGCTCGCGAATGTCAACCGACTGGGAATCCTCAATGCGACGATCACCGCCTATCGTGGAGAGAGCTTCCCGCTTCGCACACGCTTCGATCGCATCCTCGTCGATGCCCCCTGCTCGGCCGAGGGGACGCTCCGCAAGGAATCGTCGGTCCGCTCAGGCGCATCCATGGGAACCATCAGCCGACTCGCCCGGCTGCAGAAGCGCCTGATTCTCCGTGCATACGATCTTCTCCGCCCCGGCGGAATTCTCGTCTACTCGACGTGCACGTTCGCACCGGAGGAGAACGAAGCTGTCGTAGCGCATCTCCTCAAGCTCCGAGATGCCAGGCTGTGTCCCATTTCGCTACCCTTCGAGGCATCCCCGGGACTGAGAGCGTGGGGGAACGAAAACTACCCTTCGGATACCCACGGCTGTGCTCGCATCTACCCTCATCACATCGACAGCGGAGGTGGATTTGTTGCCCGACTCGAGCGGCCTTGATGCAGGCAGTGTCCAAGATGAAGCCCTCCGCCTGTTCGAGGGGCGGTTCGGTGTCGATCGCACATTCCTCGCGCAGATAACGTTCATCGAACTGCGCGATGAGATCTGGGCGTATCGGTCGATCGCGCCTGCTGGGATTGCCTCCAACCGTCCGCCAGGGCTCCGCGCACTGCGTCGACACGGCGAGCGGCTGAAACCCACGAGCACCTTCCTCATTGCCCTTGGGAACAGGATTACAACCTCTCGAATCGATCTGAGCGTGGATACCCTTCGACGCGTTCTGCTCGGGCAGAGGATTCCATATCCATCCTCGCTCGAGGATGGATACGTCGCGCTGTGCTTCCGCAGAGACGTCATCGGATGCGGCAGGATTCGCGGCGAGATGCTTCAGGCACTGATTCCTACCGGAAGGCGGCGCGAGCTTCTCGGTGCATTGACTGCTGATCCGCGAGACTGAATCTGCGATTCTGTAATCCAGATCACAGATTCCGACCCACTCAATCGGCTAGAATCCCCCTGGAAGTTGGATCGATCGACAAGGAGGTACAGGATGCGAACCCGAAGCCTGTTGCTCGCAGCGGTATTGGTCTTGACTACTGCCATCGCTGCGAGCTCAACACCCGACAATGTGGTCTTCATTCTCGATGCATCGAACAGCATGAACAAGCCGCTCGGCGTGGAATCCAGACTCGATGTTGCGAAGTCTGCGCTGATCGACCTGCTCGGCGTGGTGGCATCGATCGACCAGACCGGCCTTTATGTGTACGGCCATCGAGTTGATAAGGATCGCGAAGTACAGAGCTGTCAGGATATCGAAGCGCTATTCCCTATCCTTCCGAAGGATGCTGCGGACAACGCGCAGGTCGTGGGGGCAATCCAGGCGCTGCAAGCGATGGGGAAGACACCCATTGCTGAGGCTCTGATCGCCGTCTCGAACGACCTGATGTCCTACGGTGGGGAAAGCGTGATTGTACTGATCACCGACGGAGAGGAGACGTGCGGGGGTGACCCGCTCGTGGTCGCCGAGATGCTCGGAACGCTCGATCCTCCAGTAACGCTTCACATCGTGGGACTGGCTGTCGATTCGGATGCACGCGACGCACTCACGCTCATTGCTGGAGCGACCGGTGGAAGCTACTACGGCGTCGAAGCGGCGGATGGCCTGTATGCCGCCCTCTACTCTGCGGCCGTATCCGATCAAGACACAGCGGTGGTCCAGCCGACCACAACGATGATTCCGTCGCAGTTCGCCTGCCTGGGCGTAACCAACGTTATCTATGGAACCGAAGGCGACGACATCATTTACGGAACCGCTGCAGGAGATCTGATTCTCGGTCTCGGCGGAGATGATTTCCTGATCGGCCTTGACGGGAATGACGTCCTGTGTGGTGGCCCTGGAGACGACATCCTCGAGGGGGGCAATGGCAATGACCTCATCGATGGTGGCGACGGCGACGACCTCATTTTCGGCGGCCCCGACAACGACCACATCTGTGGAGGTCGAGGGAACGACTCGCTTGAAGGCGATCTCGGAGACGACGTGATGGATGGCGGCGACGGTGTTGACATCCTTCTTGGGGGACATGGCTACGACGTGCTCTATGCGGCGGACGGCCTTGATACGCTGCTTGAAGGATCCATCCTGGCCGGGTCGTACAACCGCTGTCCGATGTGCGAACCCACGTGCCCTCCGGCGATCGTGTGCCCGCCGCCCCCCATCGCACCGCTGTGCCCGGTCCCGACACCCTGCCCGCCCCCCGTTACAGTCGAGCCAATCTGCCCGGTCCCGACTGCGTCCCCCATGAAGACCCTCGATGAGGGCGCATCGATTCAGCTGCACGGCGTGGTGAGCGACGCGGACTGCAATGTCGTTGCGTCAGCATGGCAGGCAAGTGCCGGCACATTCGACGACGCGTGCTCTCTCCATCCGGTGTACACGGCACCGATGCTCAGCGGTTGCGAGGATCTTGACGTCGAAGTCATCCTTACCGCCGTCGATAGCTGTGGCGAGTCCGCAAGCGACGCGTTCATCCTTCATATTCGCAACGTGAATCATACGCCGATCGCAGATGCAGGAGACACCGTGTGCATCGACGAAGGAACGTCGATCGTGCTCGCGGCAAGCGCATCGGATCCGGACTGCGAAGGACTGATGTATCAGTGGAGCGTGAATGGAAATCTGGGCTCGTTCCAGGACCCCTACATCCTGCAGGCTGTCTTCGTTGCACCGCAAATCGACGCCTGCGACGGTGTCGACATCATTGCGACGCTCGCAGTGACCGACCCATGCGGAGCGACGGTTTGCGACACGGTGCTCATCCACGTGCGAAATGTCAACACAGCGCCCGCCGCGGAACTCGGATCGGACTTCACGGTCGACGAGGGAGTAATCATCCAGATGACCCCGGCCGTATCCGATGCCGAGGGTGACGCGCTACGCTACTGCTGGACGACCACTGGCGGGACGTTTGACGATCCCTACAGCGCATGCCCAACGCTCTGCATCCCGATGACGGACGTGTGTGCTGGTGAAACGCTGGTTGTGACGCTCACCGTGACCGATCCTTGTGGTCTCTCGGCAAGCGACTCGGTCGGGATTCGCGTCGGCAATGTGAACGCTGCTCCGACGGTTGATCTCGGATCGGATCTCTGCCTGCTGGAGTGCGACAGCGTCCTTCTCTGCCCGATCGTTAGTGATCCCAACGGCGATCCGTTGATATTCTCCTGGAGCGCCACGGCGGGGACATTCGCCGACATGGGCGCCTCGTCGACGCTCTACACCGCGCCGGCAACGGACACCTGTGAAGGCATCTACACGACCATCACACTGACCGTGACCGACCCGTGTGGGCTCTCGGCCACCGACTCCATTCAGGTGCTTGTAGAGAACATCAACCAGCCTCCGAAGGTCCACGCCGATCCGTAGCCGATCGGTCGACCATTGATCGATCCGACATGCCCGATCTGCTCCGCCCTAAGTCAGGGCGGAGCAGATCACTTCTTCGGATTCGCACTCAGATGACGGAAGCATGGCGCACACAATGGCCCCAATCGGGTTTCCCGAAGCGAGGTGATGGGCGACATGCAGGTGGAGGCACTTCAGTCGTCGTCGGTCGGCAATCCCGCCAATTCCCTTCTCAAGAAGACTTCGTCTCATCCCTGACGACTCCAGCTCAATGTGCTCCGTGTCGGTCAGCATCGCCGTACGCTCGACAATGTAGCGCGCATGCGCTTGCGCCATCTCTGTGCCAAGCTGTGGGTCCTCGTTCATTCGTCGCTCGAGACGGCCAACCCATCCATCGGCTTCGAGTCGATCGATCTCCTTCGCCAGATAGGGACAGGTAAGCCAGTACAACGTCGGAAACGGTTCCCGATCAATGAGTGGCTGAACACGGATCACTTGCGGGTATCCGTACGAACACCGCACCGGGATCCCGGCGACTCCGCGCGCGGATCGGCCAATCTGACGTTCGATCACACCGCGGTCGTCTAGAGAGATCGATTCCATGCGTCGTCTCCGTACTTCGCCTCCACAAGCTCCTGCGCTCGACGTTCTTCCCCAACGGTCAGGGATGACGCCACGAGAGCCAAACCTAGCGCGTTGGCCATACCTTCCGCGACAAGCGCTGCAACCCGATCCATTGACACGTGGGAGCCGATCGCCTCGCTCAACGAGGCGGTTTGTCGCGGACGAGACGCCACATGCCGCGGGCGATACCCGGGGCGCATCGCAAGTAGCAGCCGATCCATCGCCACCGCGGGAGGGTGGATCAACACCGTCGTGTGGTAGAGCAGCGCGTTTCCGCGACGTGCCTGTGCCGCACCGCCAACCTTCGCTTCGCCAATCAAGAGATCGTTCTCGTCGAAGCGAATCGCTGAACAGAGTTCGTCGAGCGCGGCCGCAACCGCACTGCCGAAGAAACGGAACGTTTCAAGAACCGAGCCAATCCGCCGTCCATCGCGTAGCGCGACCGTTGCATTGAGGTTCCCTCCGTAGTGGTAGACCGTACCCCCACCTGAGATCCTCCGAAGCACCGCGATGCCCTGCGCCATCGCGGCATCCATATCGACTTCATCGCAGACCGATTGCGATCGGCCGACAACGATCGCCGGATCGTTCACCCACAGGCGGATGGCATCATCCCCCCCATGTCGGACGGATTCGAGAAGCGTTTCGTCGATCGCCAGACCGCGCCGCGGATCCCGCGAATCGAACTCAGTCAGCAAGCGCATGATTCCAGGAAGGCTTCCAGCGCATGATACGAACTCCGCACAAGCGGCCCGGCTACGACCGCCCCGAATCCGAGCTTCGAAGCAGCGGCTGCGATCTCGTCGAACTCCTCCGGCGGAACGTACCGCTCGACCGGAACAGCGAACTCCGTCGGACGCAGGTACTGCCCAATGGTTAGGATATCTACGCCGACAGCTCGAAGGTCCCGAAGCAGCTCGAGGATCTCATCGTGGGTCTCCCCAAGCCCGAGCATCACGCCGCTCTTGACCTTGCAGGAACCCTTCCGTTGGCTGAGATACGCGAGCACAGCCAACGATTGCTCGTAGCCAGCTCTGGAGTCCCGCATCGTTGGCGTCAATCGGCGGACAGTCTCCACGTTGTGACCGAAAACGTCGGTCTCCGTCTCAAGCAGACGATCGAGCGCATTCCGACTGCCCTGGAAGTCGGGCATCAACACCTCGACGCGAGTGTCGGGAGCTTGTGCTTTCAGTCCGTCAACTGCTGCGGCAAACAGACTCGCGCCTCCGTCCGGGAGGTCATCACGATCGACCGATGTGAGAACCGTGTACCGCAACCCAAGCTCGGCCACAGCATCGGCCAGCCGCTCGGGCTCGCCGGAGTCCACGTTGCCACCCGGATCCCCTGTCTTCACGCCGCAGAAACGGCATGCGCGCGTACACATGTCCCCCAGCAACATGAATGTCGCCGTTCGCGCTCCCCAGCACTCCACCGCGTTTGGACAGATCGCTCCTTGGCAAACCGTGGTCAGCTGGTGCCGCAGTAGCAGCTCTCGCACCGCGCGCATGCCGGCAGCCTCAGATGCGTTCGGAGCACGAACTCGGATCCACTCGGGGTGTCTAGTCATCGTCGTCTCCCAAGAGCAAAGCCGGATCCATTTCTTCCAGCGTCCACCCGAACTGCTCTGCAAGCCGATCGAGGAACAGCCGACGGACCTGATCGATGGCCATCGGCCGATCGGACAGGTCGCACGCGGAAACCATCTCGACCGAAAGCCCACACGGGTTGATCATTGCGATGTGCGCTGGATTGACGTCCACGTTGATCGCCAGCCCGTGTCGTGAGACCCATCCTCTGACGTAGACACCGATCGATGCAATCTTCCGATCCAAGATCCACACGCCCGGGTATCCATCCCTCCGCCCGGCTTCGATTCCGAAACCGGAGAGCGCCGCGATCGTCGCTTGTTCCAGTCTTTCGATGAACCGCTTCACATCTCGACCGTGGGCGCGCAAATCGACAATCGGATAGATGACAAGTTGCCCTGGGCCGTGGTACGTCACATCGCCGCCTCGTTCAACCTCGAACAGCTCGATGCCCTCCCGCTGAAGCTCCTGTGACGATACGAGCAGATGTTCACGGGATCCGCTTCGGCCGAGTGTGATCACTGGGTTGTGCTCGACAGAGATCACGACGTCGGGGATGAGACCGGCCCTCCGCCGGGCGTGAAGCACACGCTGAAGCTCAAGCGTCTCCCCATAGTCGGCCTGTCCGAGTGGAAGATGAAATGCCTGGCTATCCAGACTGCTCGATCCGGCCAAGAACGCCCCCTCGCTTGACGCTCTCCCCTTCGGGTGCAACGATCTCGATCAGGCGACCCGCAATCGGCGATGGAACGACAAACGTGGTCTTTTCCGTCTCCACTTCGAGGAGATCCTCATCCGTGGCAACCACCGCATCCACGTCTCGTAGCCACTGAACGACCCGAGCCTCGTCAATCTCGCCGAGGTCGGGAAGTCTAATCTCTGTCTTTTTGCTCTCCATGTTCACTCCAATCGGAAAGTCTAGCCGATCAACCAGTGTCCTTCACCTTGTGCCCTCTCCAGGCTCCATCTATAGTAGGTTCGGTCACTGACGGCACAATGGCAGAGGAGGGAAGATGGGATTCACGTGCGGTCTGGTCGGTCTTCCGAATGCCGGCAAGTCCACGATCTTCAACGCGTTGGCCAACGCCGGTGCGCGCGTCGAGAGCTATCCGTTCTGCACGATCGATGCGAACGTCGGGACCGTTTTCGTCCCCGATGCGCGGCTCGACCGGCTTGCAGAGCTGTTCCCGGAGAAGAAGAAGGTTCCCACTCACCTCGAGTTCATCGATATCGCCGGGCTTGTCGAACACGCAAGTACCGGCGAGGGGATGGGTAACCAGTTCCTGTCGGAGATCCGCGCGGTCGACGCGATCCTTCACATCGTGCGCTGTTTCGATGACCCGAACGTCGCACATGTCACTGGAACCGTCGATCCTATCCGGGATATCGAAATCGTCGAGACGGAGCTCTTACTCAAGGATCACGAAACACTGAGCCGCGTGGCGAAGCGCCTTCATCAAGAGATCAAGGGAACCGATCGGAAGGCCTCGGCACGCGCCGAAGCGTGGGATCGGCTCCTTGACGGGGTCGCATCCGGAGACCCGATCCGCTGTACGTCGATCGATCACGCCATCGAGGACCTTCTACGCGAAACGTCCCCCCTGACAGCAAAGCCATGCCTGTTCGTCGCGAACGTCGACGACGAACCGAAAGACGACTGCGCTGCGACGGTGTCACAGGTCGCTCGGGACCGAGGCACCGAAACGATCGCTATCCGCGGCCGATTGGAAGCGGAGATCGCCGAGGCTGCAGGCTCCCCGGAAGAACGCATCGACTATCTCCACGAATACGGTCTCGAGCGGACAGGGCTCGATGCGCTGGTCCAGGCCGGTCACCGTCTGCTCGATTTGATCACCTTCTTCACGTTCGAAGGCCCCGAGGTTCGTGCATGGACCGTTCCGAGCGGGACGAGGGCGCCAGATGCCGGGGGGAGGATCCACTCCGACTTCTCCGATCGATTCGTTGCTGCAGAGGTCATGGGGCTCGATGATCTGCTTGATCACGGATCCGAGAAGAGCCTCCGCGATGCCGGCAGGGTTCACCACTCAGGCCACGATTACGTCGTCTCCGACGGTGACGTCATCCACTTCATCTGCGCATGATGCCAACCGTTCTTTCCCACGCGTCCTCGTCCGTTCAAGATGCCGTCCGAGAGGCACTGGAGATGGGGCAGACGCTGATCTTCCCAACCGATACAGTCTATGGGATTGGGGGGAACCCATGGGATAGACGTTGCCTGGAGCGCGTCCGAGCGATCAAACAGCGCCCTCCCGACCAGCCGTTCACTCTTCACATGCCGACGTGCAGCAGCCTTGAGCGCTACGTCAAACTGGACGAGTGCTTGCGGAAGATGATCCGACGACTCCTTCCCGGTCCGTACACGCTGCTGCTTCCCGCGGCAGCGGGGGCGCCTGCGTCAGCGGTACTCGACGGGAAGATCGGGATCCGTGTCCCTGATCATCCGTTCTTCGCATCCACGCTCACATCGCTCGATCGACCAATCTTCGGAACCAGCGTCAACCGTCGTGGGCAGCCGCCGCTTGGCGACATCGATGCAATCATCGATCGATTCGCTAGTGTCGATCTGATCATTACAGGTCCGGTGGGAGCCGGTCCGTCCGCCATCCTCGACGCGACAGTCCGGCCAAGCCGGCTGGTGCGGGGCGATCCGCTCCCCGGACCGCTCCAAGACCTGCTGCGCTGAGCAGCAGCCACCGCATCTCGGATGCTCTCCTCATCATGCTTCTCAAAGGACCTCAACCTGCTCCCCAGATCTGAAGGCAGCTCGAACGGAATAGCGATGACCCCCGCGCAACACCCCTTCTCCATCTCGGAGTTCGACCAGGTCATTGCTCTTGTCCAGAACCGTCAGATCCGCTATACGCCCCGGCTCCAGAACTCCGATCGGTTCGGAAAGACCAAGGATCTCGGCTGGTCGTCGCGTGACCGCGAGGAATGCTTCGGATTCGGGGATGCCTGCCGCAATGGCGATGGAAAGGACAAGCGGAAGATCATGCTGTGGCATTCTGCCGACGTGACGAGAATGGAGATCACTGGAAATGGTGTCAGGCCAGAAGCCTTGTTGTACTGCAGCTTCTGCAACTTGGTAACTGAATGACACGGTTCCGAAACCAAGATCGAACAGAACGCCTCTTTCTCGAGCTCTCCACACCGAGTCCCTGATGCGCCCATCACGGAGAATGCCCTGCGCGAAGCTGTGGAAGCAGTACGTCACTACATCCCCAGGGCGCAGCAATG
>Ga0180431_10004194_pt1 | contig 18120 bp, 15 predicted proteins | sample SS_ome_11_FD_132459 | JGI IMG/M metagenome (GOLD analysis project Ga0180431, IMG submission 132459) | Hypersaline lake sediment archaeal communities from the Salton Sea, California, USA - SS_1_MS_1 metaG | ecosystem: Environmental > Aquatic > Non-marine Saline and Alkaline > Hypersaline >... | reverse complement strand
GTCGACGGGAACGGCCGAGTGGGCGGTCGCGTCGAGCGCGCCCCAGACCCCGTCATCTTCGGCCTTCTGCAAGGCCAGGTTCGACTGGACGCGCTGGATGGTCCTGGCCGTTATTTCGAGCTGCTGGACGATCGGATCGTCCGGAGCCAGCTCCCGGGCGGAACCTCATCGTCGTCGATAAACGCCACATAGGCGCCGTCCGCTTCGGCAAGGGCGCGGTTGCGGGCCTTCGCGATGTTCTGCTCGGGCTCGATGCAATAGGTGACGGGCGCCTCGATATCGGCCGCGGCACTTTCGACCGTCTCCCTCGACGACCCGGAGGCGTCGTTGTCCACCACCACGACCTCCACCGAGAACCGGCCGCCGGTCTCCTGCCCGGCGATCAGCTTGAGCAGGCGAGGCAGGAGATGCGCCCGCCTGAGGGTGCAGACGCAGACGCTGACCTTTGGGACCTCCGTCTTCATCACGTTGCCGTTTTCCGTCGCCGTCATCATCGGCCGCGCAACCGGAACCATCCCGCCAGAAGACGGCGCAGGCGGCCCATCTGCCAGCGGCGCCGGAAGGCGATGAGATCCGCATCCATGGCCCGCTCGCGCCGCCGGACCCACGACCAGAGATAGCCCGCCGTCAGGCAACAGCCTCCCAGCACCCGCGGCTTCCTCGTCATCTGATAGACCCCCCGGAACAACACCCAGAGCGGATGGGCGCCGAGCACGTAGTCCTTCCGCCCGTCCTTGAATCTCGCCCGCAGCACCCCGTAGTTCGCCGAACTCTGGGGACGAAGATGATCATAGCTCCTCTCGAGGAACGTCCGGGTCTCCCAGCCCCTCATCCGGGCCGAAAGAACCGCAATCACGTCGATTCCCCCTCCCTTCACCGGCATGTACCCGCCGATGGCTTCGAAACACTCGCGGCGGAACAACTGCATGGCCCCGGAAACGTGATCGGTGCTGGCAAACTGGAAGTCATACGAGGCGCCCTCCTCCCGGAAAGGGGTCCCGCCCACCCCCAGCTTGCTGTTCTCGACAAACTTCCCGATCAGGAACTCGAAGTGATCCGCCTCGAAGGAAAGGTCGGCATCCATGCTGCCGACGAGATCAAAGGGCAGTTCCCTCACCGCCTCATACCCCGCCCGGAAGGCGTAAACCTTGCCCGCAAAGTGCCGTTCGCGCCTTTCCCCGGTCCGGATCAGCTCGATCCACGAATGCTTGCGGGCGTAATCCGCAACAATCTCTCCGGTCCGGTCGGTCGAGCCATCGTCAACGATCACCCACTTCAGCGGGCGGACGGTTTGCGCCGCCATCGACCGGAGGGTCTGGCCGATGAATTCCTCCTCATTGTGCGCGGGGGTGATGAGCACATAACTCAAGGCGGGCGCCCCCCGCCCGCCGGTCGTCTCCCGGCGGCCGTTGACGGCGGTCTTCATCGCCCTGTCATGACTTCTCGTCTTCACGCTCCCTCGCTCCGCGAGCTGCTGGCGATTTCGGATCGGTCTCCCGTCCGGCAGGCCGGGCGGCGTTCTTCGGCGTGTCCGCCGGCTCCGGACGGCCCGGGACCGGTCCGGCCCGGCATCTCGAGAAGCGTGGCCAGGGCCCGCAGCATCCATGCCTGGGTCCATCGCATGTAGGAAATCCGATTCTTCCCCACCGCGTAAACGCGGTAGTGGAAATATCCGCGGGAGTCCCACAACCCGGAATGAGCCCAGTCCATGACCTTGCGCGCGAGCCTCTCGCTCCCGGGCCGGAGGTCGCGCAGCTCGACAAGCGTGATGATCGCCTGGGCCACGCAGTGCGCGTCGATGGGATAAGTGCGGTTGTTGTAGTACTTCGGAGCCCCGTCGTCCCGGAAGAAGTGCCGGCGGTAGTAGTCGAACCCCCGGGCCATGACCGGTTCGAACTCATCGGTGCGCGCATGGTTCCCCAACTCGCGGAGAGCGCACAGATTGAAGCCCGTGTGGAAATGGTCCACCCACCGGTAGTTCCTCCTTTCCCCGTAGGCCCAGGATCCGTCCCGGTGCTGTTTCGCCGCCGAGTAACGAGCCCCCGCGAGAGCCGGTTCGAGAAATCTCCCGTCGCCGCACACCGCGCCCGCCCGCGCCAGAAGCGCCGCCGCAAGAAAATTGGCATTGTGAATCTCATGCCGCATGCTCGGCAGCGGGTAGGCGAACCCCGCCACCGAACCACCCGCCGACGAGTAGTAGAGTTCGTCCACCAGATACTCCGCGGCGCTTCGAGCGGATTCCGCGAAGCGGCTCTCCCCGGTTTCCTCATAGGCGTCGAGCAGGGCGTTCGCGGCAAAAGTCGTGCAGACAAGATTCGGCGCCCCCGCTGGAACCAGACCCCACCTCGTCTGCCATGGAAAGCTGTAACCCCAGCAGTGAAGATCGTGATCGGGGGACCGCGACTCAAGGAGGCGCTCGCAGAGGTCCCGCGCCGCCAACCGCTTCTCCGCCACCCCGCTCCGCGAAAGGCTCAAGAGCGAGGAGACAAACAAGGCCAGTCCCTTGGGGTTGTGCTTCGGACCGATTCCCAACAACGGACGCAGGTTGACCGGACTCCGCTTGTTGACCTGCGTCAGCGCCAGCCGCGCCAGCTTGAAGTTCAGGAACGGAATCCGGCGCCATACCGGGCTGTTGAGAGCGTCATACGGATCATGCCCCGCCCAGTCCCTCGCCTCGCAATACTCGAGGAGCGCCAGCGCAACCTCGCGCGCCGGAGCGCGCCCCGAGCGCTCGCTCTGGCCGGCCGTCTCCGCTTCGATTTCGATCGACGATTTCACTTGCATCGTTTTCCAGCCACGGCGCTCCTGCTTCCCTCAGCCCGGCGTCAGTTCCGTGAGGATTCGCTCCGCCGTCCTGCCGTCCCACAAGGCGGGCACCTCTCCGAAGCGCGATTCCCGGTCAAGGACCGCCGCCAAATCGTCGCCGAGCCGGCTCACCGAGGTCAGGCGGTTGCTCCCGATTTCCACCGTCACGGGGCGTTCCGTGTTCGGCCGCAGGGTCAGGCACGGGGTGCGGAAGAAAGTGCTTTCCTCCTGCAGCCCCCCCGAATCGGTAAGCAGAAGCCGCGCCCGCTCGGTCAGGCAGAGTGAATCATGGTAACCAATGGGATCGATCACGTGGAAGCGGCCGGCGCCGTTGAGGGAGATCCCGAACTCGAGGCACCTCTTGCGGGTCCGGGGGTGCATCGGAAACACGACCGGAAAATGCCGCGTCGCCACCGACTTGAGTTCTTCCATGATGGACGCAAGGGACTCCCTGCAGTCGACGTTCGCGGGCCGGTGCAAAGTGACGTATGCGAATCCCTCCCGCTCGATCCCGAGCTCGGTCGGGAGTGCGCTGGCGCGCGCCCGGGGAAGGTTCTCCACAAGGGTGTCGATCATGATGTTGCCAACGAGCTTGATCTTCGACTCGGCCGCCCCTTCGCGCCGCAGGTTCGCGTTGGCATCCTCCGACGGCGTGAGCAGCAGGTCGGCAAGGGCGTCCGTGACCAACCGGTTGATCTCCTCCGGCATGGTGCGGTCGTAACTGCGCAATCCGGCCTCGACGTGCGCCACCTTCACCCCCATCTTCGACGCCACCAGCGTGCAGGCGAGGGTGGAATTAACGTCCCCCACCACCACCACCCAATCAGGCTCCTCGTCAAGACATACCTTCTCGAAGCGCGTCATGACCGCCGCGGTCTGCACCGCGTGCGAGCCGGACCCCACCTCGAGGTTGATGTCAGGAGCCGGAATGCCGAGCTGGCCGAAGAAGATGTCCGACATCGCGGCATCGTAATGCTGCCCGGTATGCACAAGGACCGGTTTGATGCCGAATCCGCGCTCCCTCCACTCCCGGATGGCACGCATCAACGGCGCAATCTTCATGAAATTCGGGCGGGCGCCCGCGACAATGACGACTTTCATGGTGTTTGTTTCGTTCGGGAAGGTGCTAACGGGCCCGATGGGCTTTCCACGCGTATTCGATGATGGCCTCCACCACCGCCTCGAGCGTCCGCCCTGTGGTGCCGCCTTCGACCGGGCGGCGCTCCCGCCTCGTCAGGAGGATCTTGTCATCCACCTCGTCGACCGAAGCGACCAGCACGAGCCGCCCTTCGCTGACAAGCTGGCGGTCGACCGCGCCGATCCGGCCCCGGAAGATGCTGTAGACGGGCACGCCGAGGGCGGCCGCCTCCCGGTTCATGGTTCCCCCTCCGCTCACCACAAGGTCGGAATGCCAGATGAGGTTCATTCCGTCGACGGCTCGCTCCGGCACGACGGTCCGGTTGTCTTCGAACCACTCCGGCCAGTTCCTGCGCAGCACGTCCTCCTGCTTCTTGTTGCGCGGGAGAAGGACGACGCGGACGTCCGGCTGGCGGGAGGCGCGGTTCATGAAACGCTCGAACAACCGTTCACTTTCGGGGTTGTGGTAGTGCGCCTCGGTGGCGGGAGGCCGGACCGTGGCGAGAATTCCGGCCGACCCGATCCCGAGCTCGTCGAGGAGGGCCGGGTCGGGGCGCAACCGTCCGGCATAGACGTCCTCCTTGATGCCCGGGTAATAGGAGACTCCGGCACTGCGGCCCGCCGCCGCGGCACGGTGCGTCTCGAAGGCCTTCGGCGCCATCTCCCAGGTGGGATGCATCAACGCGGGAATCTCAACATGCTCGTAGTCCTCCAGCAGGACGGTCGGAAGCTTCATCAGGGTCCCCAGCAGAAGCTGCGAACGGGCCCCGTGCGAAACACCGAGCGCGGGCTTCTCGCGCGCAATCAGCGGGGACAGTTGCAGCGCGCGCAGCCCGAGCCCGAGCCCTTTCATCATACGGTTCTTCCCGTAGTGCCGGCCGATCTTCCTGTAGGGAAGGCCCTTCGCGTCGGCCAGTTCGCAGACTTGAAAAGCATCGCGGGCGGTGAGGAAAACCGGGTAGCCCCTCCGCGTCAACTCCTCGACGATCGGCTCGAAAAACAGAACGTGAGGGGTGTTGTCGAGGTCCACCCAGATCTTCGGCTTCGCCGCGCCCCGGCCCCCGGCGCGAACCGGCCGGCCGCTTTCGGGACGTGGCGCCGCCGTGGCCGATCGCGCGAATTCCGCCACCTCCCTCGGCAGGGCGTGCCAGAACCGCCCCTCGTATTCCGTGGACACGTAGCGCAGGAACTCGCCGTAGTGCGACACCGGGAAGGACGCGGATGATCCGCGCTCGCCCTCGAACCGCGTGAAATCGGGATGGATGATCGAGAGCGCCAGCCCGCCCCGCTCCGCGATCCAGTCCAGCTTGGTCTTCCAGATTTCCGGCGATTGCTCCTCGAGAAGGATGAACAGCGTCGAGTCCTGGGGGAGGGTGTAGGGCAACTCGATATAGCTGCTCTTTCCGCCGTTCCTCACCCAGTAGGGGAAAATCGTCCCGGCGGCCTCGGGCTGCGGCTCAAAGGGATCGGTGTCGAAGGTGGAAGCGTCATAAAGAACGTCCAGATCGTGCATCCAATCCAACTCGCGCAGCATGAACCCGGAGCGGAACCCAACCGCCCCCCACTCCGCAAGGTAACGGTTGATGCGCCCCGCCTTCTTGCGGAACCCGCGACGCGTATCAAACAGCTTCCCGTCATGCCGCAGGTCATGAACACCCACCTCAAAACCGTTCCCAACCAGCCATTCCCGCAAATCGTCGGGCAAACGGTAGTCCCCCTCGGGGACGAAATTGAAGGAGGACCGGAAACCGTGCTCCATGTCAAGTTCCGCCAACCGCCTCACCCGCGCCAGACCGGCCCGCGACTCGACATCGTGGCTCAGAGCAAAGGCGAAGCGCTTGCCGCCCGGCCACCCCGGCCAACCATCCGGCGCCTCGCCCGCGGCGGCGTCAATCGGCCAGTTCGACCCGTTGTCCCGGAGGATGCGGCGCGCACGCCGCCGCCTCAGCGCCCAGCGGAGATCCGGCGGAACAAACGGCTTCACGCGATAATACGCCCGCGTGAACAACGGGGAGAACTTGGGCGTCATGGACCTGACTCCGATGCCTTGGCTCGACCGCGACGACACGCAACGTCCGATCAGGACTCCTGCAGCACCCAGCCGGGAGCGTGCAGGCGCGTCTTGTTGAACACGCAGGACACGTCGGCCTTGCCTCGCGCCAGTTGCGAATGGGCCTTCTTCAGCTTCTCGCGGTCGGTGCGCTCGGCATCCAACACGAGCAGAACCTGATCCATGAATCCCGCCATGACCGCCGTCGGGCTGGTCTCGCTGACCGGCGGCAAGTCGAAGAAGATGTAGTCAAAGTTGCTGGCCCTCATCTTCGGCATGAGGTCGAACAGGTTCTTCGTCGAGAATCGCTCCATCCCGTTCCCGTTCTCCGACCGGTGCGGGGAGGCGATGAACAGATTGCCGTCGGCAGTTTCGATCGGTCCGTCCTTCCCCGCCACCAGCGCCCGTGGCAGGGAATGGCTCGCAAGCCGCTCGTAGGCCGGACTCCTGCCGCGGTGCGCGGGATTCAAGTCCACCACGAGAACCTTCGCCTCGTCATACTCGGTGAAGGACTTCGCCAGTCCTGCCAACAGCGTCGACGTCCCCGCCCCCGGCGTCAGCCCGGTCAGTGCCACCAGCTTCGGCTTGTGCCGCATGTCATTGAGTTCGAAAAAGTGCAGGATCCGGTCCCGGATGGCGTCCGCGTAAGGGGTCATGAACCGCCGCGACCTGCCATTCCCGGCCTCTCGCCCCGCAACCCGCACCTCGGCCGGAACGTCACCCTCGGCCTTCGGCCCCGTCAACCTCGCCTGTTGCGGCCCTGCAAGGTATGCGCCCGCCTTCTTGAGGTAAGGAATCGACAGCATGAGCGGAATGCGCATCCGCGATTCGATCTCCCCGGACCGCTTCACGCGGGAATCAAGAAGAAGCTCGATCAGAAAGGCGAGCGCCACCCCCAGACCAAAGCCCGACGCCGCCAACCCGAGAATCAACTTCTTCGTCGCCTTGCTGTAGGTCCGCGAGGGCGCCGTCGGATGCTGGACGATCGAGATGTTGGGCATGCTGCGGTGGTCGATCTGCCGCTCGTGTTCGGCCAGCTTCAAACGCTCGTCGATCCGCTGCAACGCCGCCGCGCCTTCCTCGATCTTCTGCTCCGTTCGGGCGATCTCCGCTTCCATTTCGGAAACCTTGCGGTAATGCGTCTCGAGCTGGGACAACTGCTCCTCATAGGCCTGCACTTTCGCATTCAGCGCCGCGAGCAGGACGCCTTCAAAGCGCACGTCCACCGGCATGCCGTCGGTTGACTGGCGCGCCACCGCCACCGTCGCGAGCGCGGGGTGCTTCCTGACCAGCTCCGCGCGCTGCCTTCGCGAGTCCTCGATCTGGTTCTTGACCGTTTGCAGGGCCGGGTTGCCCGACTTGAACTTGGTGGCGAGTTCGAGCTTCTTGCGCTGCAACATCCGCTCGAGGCTGAGGAAATTCTCGTATTCCTGCACCACGTGGGGGTGCGGCATGGCCGTCAGATCGGCCGCCTCGACCTCCCCGTCGGTTTGCGGGATGTCTCCCTCGAGCTTGGCCAACTCCTCGAGCCGCTTCTTCTGCTGAGCCGCGTCCGCCCGTGTCTGGACCAGCACCACCCGCGCGGAAGCAAGTTGTTCTTCGAGCGACGCCGCCGTGTCGCCCCGCGACTCGTCGCGCAGATCGCTCTGCAGCTCCTCCAGCGAGGCCCGGAGGGCGGGCAGTTCGAAACGCAGCTCCCTCGCCCGGTTCTTCAATTCATCATACTCCTCGCGCACCGGCCGGTGGATCGCGAGGTGGGCGTCAAAGTACTGCTCAACCAGGTTGTTGAGGATGAGTTGCACGCGCCGGGGGTCCTCATGCCGGTAATTGAGATGCAGGACATTCCCTCCCCTTCTCGAAAAGACCTCAAGGTTGCTCAGGATCCCGCCCGCGGCCGCCGTCCGCCGAGGGTCTTCCCCCGCCCCGGCCGCCGCGTCGTCGGCAGTCTCAAGACCTCCCCCGACGACCTTGGAGAGAATCCCTGCGCCCTCGGCCGGCTGCACCTCCGGAACCAACCGCTCCACGCCGACGGCGTCCACCACTCCAAGGGCCAGATCCCAGCTCGTGAGAATCTCGATCTCCGTGTCGATGACATGTTCCCCGTACCGGCCCCCGGCCTCCTTTTGCGACTCCCATGAGTCAACTGAACTGGTTCCCTTGACGTATTTGACAAGGAGCTTCGCCCGGGACTGATAAAGCGGACCTCGGAGGTAGGCCACCGCCCCCGCAGCCGCAAAGCCGAGGATCGTCAGCAGGAAGATCTTCCACTTGTGCTGGAAGAGAACGAAGAATATGTCGCGGATTCCCATGTTATGGGGTCGTTGTGATGCAGTGTTAGCCATGGCAGTAGTAAGGGAGAGTCGGTTAATCACGATGGGGATAAATCAGCCGGCCCGCAAGCTTGTTGAGCGGCTGGGGAAATCTTCTGAACAACATCGCCGGACCGCGGCCCTCGGCGGCCCGGATGACCGGGACCCAGCAGTTCGTTCCGCAATCAAGTCTTCGATACCGCACCGCGGTCTCGCGGGCGCCCCAGGAGCGCTTGAATCGTCGCAACCCTTCGGCCTGCGAAGCGCTGCGGCCGAAATGGAGAATCGTCACCCCCTCCCGGACAAGAGCGCAAATGCCTTCCCACACGACCAGGTTGTTCGGCCTCAACTCCCAGCAGGACCTGTCCGATGCGCTGAACTTGTAAATCCCCGCCGTCCCCGAATGCAGAAACACCGCCGCCGCCGCCGCTCGCCCGCCGGTCTCCGCCGTGACCACGAACCCCGCGCCCGTTGCGATCAGCTCGCGCTCGATATTCCGGAAGAACGAAGCCGGTTGGGGCGGCAGACCGTGGCGGCGCCGCGTCATGCCGTGCAGGGCCACGAACTGATCCATCGCTTCCGGAGATCGGGAAACCCTCGCGCGGAGTCCTTCGCGACGCGCTTTGCGAATCGCGCGTCGCACCGACCCCGAGACCCCCGCCCAGAGCGCCTCTTCCCCGCCGCCCAAATCGAGAAGGTGGCCGTAGTAGGTGGGGGCTTCGCCCGCGCCCCGCCCCCCGCGGATTTCAAGATGCCTCCACCGCCGGTCCTTGGCCAGACCCGCAAGTCCCATCAGCATGTCGGCTTCAGCGTCATCCGTGAAGAGGAGCGGCTCGCAATAGTCCGAAAACGGCAGGCTCACACCCCGCCGCCCCGTCAGCCAGCTCCGAACTTCCATGACGGGGACGAGCGCCGTGGTCCGGGAGCCGCGGTGAAAACGAAGATAACACGGCGTGTGCCCGTAGGTCCGGCTCAACACCCGTGCCCAGCCCGAGGTGTGAAATACGGTCCGGCACGGGTGCTCGCTCACCAATCGGTCCCACTCCGGCCCCGCCAGCGGGTCGAGCCGCCCGGCCTCGCTCACATGACAACCGCCGGCCGGCGCTTCCACCCCGCCGTCGCGGCGCCGCCCCGCCATCGCGACGCCCGGCGCCGCAACGCAGCCCCCCGCCCCCGGCATGGGAGGCCGCGAGCCGCGTGCTTCTGCGTGGAGGAGGAGCGTCATGTCGCGAGTCGTCCCTGTTGTTTGTTTCAAGCCGGTCCGCTGCACACCGCGCCGGCCCCCGTCGCCTCGCAAAGCCGGGCCGCCACAACCTCCGCCTGCTCCGGAGAGAGTTCCGGAAACATCGGCAGCGAGAGAAATTCATCCCCGCAGCGCTCCGATACCGGAAAGTCGCCCCGCCGGTGCCCGAGATCCTCATACGCCCCTTGCAGATGTACCGGAACCGGATAGTGAATCGCGCATCCGATCCCCTGCCTCTGCAACTCGGAGAGAACCTCGTCGCGCCTCCCCACCCGCACCCCGTAGATGTGGTAGACGTGCTCGCAACCGTTCACTCCCGGCGGAATCACCGTTCCCGGCGCCCCCCCCAACAACCGGTCATACTGCGCCGCCCTCTCACGCCGCTTCCGGTTCCCTTCGTCAAGATGACCCAGCTTGACGCGAAGGACCGCACCCTGGATTCCGTCCATGCGCCCGTTCCAGCCCACCACATCGTGGCAGTGCTTCCTGCTCTGGCCGTGATCTCTCAGCATGCGGATCCTGACCGCCAGTTCGGGATCATTGGTGGTCACCGCTCCGCCTTCCCCGAAGGCGCCAAGGTTCTTCCCCGGATAGAAGCTGAAGCAGCCCGCGTCGCCCAGCGATCCCGCCCGGCGCCCCTTGTACGCCGCCCCGTGCGCCTGAGCCGCGTCCTCGATCACATGCAGACCGTGCGCCCGGGCGATCTCGACGATCGGGTCCATGTCCGCCGGCCGGCCGAAGAGATGCACCGGAACCACCGCCTTCGTCCGCGGCGTGATCGCCGCTTCCAACTGCGCGGGGTCCATCGTGTAGCTCTCCTCGTCAATGTCCACGAAGACCGGCTTCGCCCCCGCGAAGCTGATCGCCTCCACCGTCGCGATGAAGGTCATGGGAACCGTGATCACCTCGTCGCCCGGCCCAACCCCCAGACCCAACAGCGCCAGAAGCAGGGCGTCCGTCCCGCTCCCCACCCCGATCGCCTCCCCGCAGTGGCAGTAACGCGCAAATTCAGCCTCGAATTCCTCCACAAATCGTCCTCCGGCAAAGGCGCCACGGTCGATCACTTCGTCAATGATTCGGGAGAATTCCTCCCGATGCGGCTCGTGATGAGCCTTCAGGTCAAGAAACGGTACTTTCATTGGATGGTAAGGGTGGTTCGGTTCGATGGACTCGGGCAGGATTCCCTGCCACGACGGTGTTGGGGGGAACGTCCCTCGTGACAACGCTTCCAGCTCCCACCAGCGCGTTCTCCCCGATGGTCACCCCCCCCAAAACGGTGGCCCCCGAACCGAGAGAGGCGCCCCGCTTCACCAAAGTTCTCTGGCAGTCCCAGTCAGCGTCGGTCTTGGGACAACCGTCCTCGGAGGTCGCCCTCGGAAGCCGGTCGTTGATGAACGTCACACCGTGCCCGATGAACACCTCGGGCTCGATTGTCACGCCCTCGCAGATGAAGGTATGGCTCGAAATCTTGCAACGCGCGCCAATCCGCGCGCCCTTCTGGATCTCCACAAACGTCCCGATCATGGTCTCGTCCCCGATCTCACAGCCATACAGGTTCACAAAGGCGTGGATCTTGACGCCTCGACCAAGCTTGACATCGGAGGCCACCCGGATCGTCGCCGAATCGCCGGTCCTCGTCATACCGCCAGCTTGGACCCGTTCACGGACGAGACCGGCCGCCCGAACATTGCCTCGATCTCCTCCGTCTGCAGCGCCACTGAAATCGGCCCGCCCTCCTTGTGCAGCGACTCCGAACTCGCCTCCAGAATCTGGACCAACTCCATCCCGCGGCGCCCGCAGGTCAAGGGCGTCTGCCCCGTCGAAACGCACTCCAGAAAGTGACCGCACATCCGCTTCAACGGCTCCTCCTGCCGGATATGCGGAATGTAACTGTCCCCGTAGTGATACGAGTAATGAAACTCCCCGAAGGTGTCGTAATGCGGCGGACGCTCCACCCGCACGTCATACACCCGGATCTTCTCGAGCGGCTGCAGATCGTCGTACACAATCATCCGCTGCGTCCCGACGAAGGTCATCTGCCGCACCTTCCGCGGCTCCAGCCAACTGCTCTGGATCGTCGCAAACCGCTTCCCGGCAAAACTCAGCGACATGTTCGTGACGTCCTCGATCCCCGGCGTGATGTGCGCGTTCCCCTGGCAGTTCACCACCCGCGGCGAATCCTCCAGAACATGCAGGATGATCGAGATGTCGTGCGGCGCCAGATCCCACGTCACGTTGATGTCCTTCTGAAACAGCCCGAGATTCAACCGTTGCGAATTCACATACCGGATGTCCCCGATATCCCCGCTCGCAATGATGTCCTTGATCATCCGCACCGGCTCCGAATAGAGGAAGGTGTGGCCCACCATCACGATCAGCCCCTTCTCCCTCCCCAGTTCGATCAGCTCCATGCACTCCTTCGCCGAGGAGGCCATCGGCTTCTCGATCAATACGTGCTTCCCGGCCAGAAGCGCCGCCTTCGCCAGCGGATAATGGTACTTCACGGGCGTGGCCACGGCAACCGCGTCCACTTCGCCCCCTTCCAACATCTCATTGAAATCCGTGTAGCTCCGCGCGTTGGGATACAACGCCCTCATGCGCTGCAGGCGGCTCTCGTCGAGATCGCACAGCGCCTTCAGTTCACAGTCCGGCAGATTGTTGAAATTGCGGGCCAGGTTCGGTCCCCAGTATCCGCATCCAACGACTCCTATATGCAGGGTGGTACTCATCTTGGTTTGGCAGTTGTGGCGAATCCCCCCCGGCGGCGTCCAATACGCCGCCGCGGGTTACGCCGTCGTTCAGGGCCCCCCAGCCCCTGTTCAGATGTTCCTGGTCAGAACCTGCTCCAGAAGCGCAAACGGCGTCCGGGCGATGATCAGCAGGTCCAGCCACAACGAGGTGTTCCTCGCGTAATGAATGTCCATCGCCACCATCTCGTTGAAGGTGGTCTTGTTCTTCCCGTTGACCTGCCAGAAGCCGGTCAAGCCCGGCGCAGCCCGGAACCTCTCGAGATCCCTCGGCCGGTAGTAACTCAGCTCACCCGGCAAACACGGCCGCGGACCGACTATGCTCATCTCGCCCCGCAGCACGTTCACCAGTTGCGGCAGTTCATCAAGGCCCGTCTTGCGCAAGAACCCCGCCCCCGGGATCAAACGCGAGTCGCCCAGTGCATCCAGCTTCGTCATCGGACGATCGCTCCCACAAAGGTCCGCCACATGCTCCTCATGGCGCCTCGAACTGGCGCCCGTCTGCATGCTCCGAAACTTGTAAATCGTGAAAAGCCGCCCCCCTTGCCCGATCCGCTCCTGCCGGAACAAAACCGGACCTCTCGAACTCAGCTTGACCCACAACGACAAGACCACCGCCAATGGCGCCAGGACCCGCGCCAGCAGCGTGATCACCGCGATATCCAAAAAACGCTTCCACCACGGAAGCGGTTCAGGTCGGGCTGTTGCAATCGTCTCCGGTTGCCCCGGAACCGATACGGATTGGACGCCCTGCATCATGGCCGGGCCTCCCCCCCGCGCACTCGCTGCCCCCGTCGAACGCGGAGGCGCCGAATTGGCAGTCTTGGTGCTCATGGGTGTCTCAGGCAGTTGACAGGTTGATGTTAAGGCGGCCCGGTAAACGGTCAATCTCGTGATCCGCAAGCAGTTGACATTGTAGCGACAGGAACGGGGACAGGCTGCCGCCCTTGGTCAGGTCGCGCTCGGCGCGCAACAACCAATACGTGGCAAGGCGAGGTCTTTCCCCCTCGATGGCGATGCTGATCTTCCAACTCGCATTGGTGAATGCTTCCCATGCGGTCAGAGCCGCCCTGCGTCCCCCGCCCTCGCATCGATGGCTTCATGCCTTCGTCTGCCAAGGCCACGGACGCCGGAACGCCGGGAATCACACCCCCATTCCCTTCCCGCTGCAAGCTATATGTCTGTGGCGAAATCGTTGCCTCCGCAATAATCAGCATCCCATGGTTTATCTGCTCGCCCTCCAATGTCCGGAAAACCTTGCTTTTCATGTTCTCAGAGCGTTTTCCCCTCCCGGAAATCCGCCGCCCTCTCTCAAAATATGCGCGCATTTTTTTGAGAGCATCTTGTGAAAAGGTGTTAAAGAAATGTGAATAAATCATCAATATGGATCAGCTTTCCGAGCCTCCGTACAAACAAGTTTTGCCGGGATGGAGCGGTTTGTTCCTTGCGCACCGGGCGCGTCGGCGGTTTGTTCACATCTCCCCCTTCTCCGCCAATGCCGAAGCCGAACATGGGAGCGCTGGCGCGTTCCGAACTCTTGAATATCGCCTTTCGCGAGCGACCCCGATTGGTTGCGCTGGTGTGGTCGCTGGCGGCCGATGCATGGGTGGCGGACCGGTTTTTCCAGGATTTGCTGCGGTTTCTCCTTGCCCGAAGATGCGAGTTGCAGAACGCCGAGCAAGTCAAGTCCCGGTCATGGGAGTTCCTGCAGGAGCGCTGCGCGAGGCGGCTTTACGAGGAGGCGCCCCGCCGTTCCCGCCTTGCGTTTGCGCTTGGCGAAATGCTCGACGACGAACTCCGAACCCGCTCCTCGCGGGACATCGACGACCAGTCCGACGCGCTGCGGATCTGTATCGACCGCCTCCCGCGAAGATCCCGGCTCCTGATCCGACTCTGTTACGCCGAAGGAAAAAAGGCCTTCGACGCCGCCCGCCTTCTGAACCGGCGCCCGGACCGCATCTATCGCGACCTCCAGAGGACTTTCGAGCGCGCCTGCGGATGCCAGCGGAAACGCGTCGCGATGGGCCGCGTCCCGCTTGGCGCCACCGCCACGCCGAAGAATCAGCGCCTCCAGCGTCTCATCTTCCGCTACCTCGACGACGAGCTCGTCGCCAGCGATGCCGACCATCTGAATGACGTCATGGAACAGAACGCGGAAGCACGGAATCTCTTCAACGACATCCGCCTCTACGCCGCCCTCTTGCACGATCTGGGCCGGACCTCGGATCACCTCGCACAAACCGAACGTCCCCTTCCCTGACGTCGGAATCCTTTACATTTTCGGTGCCCCTCGCAACCGAAGTCCCACGGCAGAAGCCACGCACGTCGTAACGCGTTCATACGAGGAAATCGTCGGGCTTCAAGGACTTGGAAACCGGGCTCTTCGCAACGAGGTCCGCTTCGCCACCCCTCCCGCACCACCCGGGCCTCGTCCACCGGGCATCCCGCGCAAATCGGATGTCCCCCGCCGTAGCGTCGAAAACCCTTACACTTCCGACGCCGCTGAAAGACCGGATCGCAGGAATGATAAAAAACGTGCGGCGTAACACGCTGATTATCAGATGTTAATAATCAACCAGCTCAGAACTGGCACAAAATACGCTTAAATTTTAACAAGCATGAACATGAAGTACCCCCTGATATCAACGGCCCTGATGGTTGGGCTGGCCAGTCCCGGTGTCGCGAGCGTCATCAACGGCGGATTCGAGACCGGGGATCTCACCGGCTGGGAGTTGCGCGGCTTCGCGTCGGTCATCACCGGCGCTTACGGCACCGGACCCACCGAAGGAAGCTACCAAGCCCTGCTGCAAAGCGGAAACGGCGTCTCGAACACCTCGACCGCCATCTCGATCGGGGCAATCGAATCCTTCCTCGGGCTCCCTGCGGACAGCATTCAGGAGCTTGTCCCCTACAACCCGATTGCGAACAACGTCAAGGAAGGGTCTGCCATCAAACAGGAATTCATCGGCAAAGCGGGTCATGTCCTGTCCTTCGACTGGAACTTCCTGACCAACGAGGCCACTCCCTTCAACCCGCCATATCCCTACAACGACTTCGGCGCCTGGAGCTTGTACGACCAGAATACGGGCGCGCTGCTTGCCGACACCTTCTACCCGGACTACGACCTGTCTTCAACTTCCTTCAAGGAAGAGACGGGATTCCACACCCAGGTGTCCCTGCCGCTGACGGACGGCCACTCTTACACCTTGGGTTTCGTTGTCGCCGATGCCGATGACATCCTCGTCGACTCCGCCCTCGTGGTGGACAACATCATGGTATACCCTGATCCTTCCGGGATCCCGGAGGACGATCCCCCGCTCCCGGGCGCCGCGGTCCCCGATTCCTCCTCCACCCTGCTTCTCTTTCTGATCGCCCTTCCGGCCGGGCTCGGGTTTCTCCGCCTCCTGCGTCCGGGAGGCCGGTGAGTTCGGGCAGTCCCTCATCGCCTCACCCGGGCATTGCCCTCCCAAATGCTCCAGACCTGCTCTTCATCGGCGGGCTGGCAGTAGTCGGTCAGGAACGTCACCGCGAGTGCGCCGGTGGCCCACGCAAATTGCAGGCACTTCGCCGCCTCCCAGCCGCGCAGGATGCCGTAGAGAAGCCCCCCCACGAACCCGTCCCCTCCGCCGATCCGGTCCAGCACTCCGATCTCCCGCGGTTCGATCACGTGCCACTCGTCGCCGGCCGCCATGACGGCGCCCCAGCGATGCCGGCTCACGCTGACCACTTCCCGCAAAGTGGTCGCGAACACGCCGACGCCCGGAAACTCTCCCCTCGCGCGGGCGATCATCTCCTTGAAGTTGTCGATCATGGCTCCGATTTCCCGTCCGCCGGCCTCGGGACCCTCGATGCCAAGGCAGAGCTGGAAGTCCTCCTCATTCCCCACCAGCACGTCGGCCAGCCCCGCAATCTCGCGAAACACCCCCCCGAGTTCCTCCTCCCGACCCTCCCAGAAGCTGGCCCGATGGTTCAAGTCGAAGGCGATCCGCGTCCCGGCCGCCTTCGCCGCCCGCACCACGTCCAGACAAAACCGGCTCGCCCGGGGGGACAGCGCCGCGATCAGCCCCGACAGATGCACCATCTGCGCCCCTTCCGCGCCGAATATCCGATCGAGATCGAAGTCCCCGGCATCGAGAAGGCGACCCACTTCCCCTGCCCGGTCGTTGGCCACGCGGGGTCCCCGCGCCCCCGCCCCGCTGTCCGCAAGGTTCATCTGATGCCGGGGACCCCATGGCCCGCCCGGCTCGATCTCCGGTCCCTCGTATTCCATGTGCCGCCCGGCAAGATCGTCCCTGATGAACCGCGAGACCGGGCTCCCCTTCACAAACGCCGTCAGGATCTTGACCCGCAGGCCAAGATACGAGGCGACGCTGCCAACATTCGATTCCGCACTGGTGGCCTGCATGCGGAAGACCTCGCTGCTGTGAAACGGCTGACCGTCGAGAGGCGCCAGACGCGTCCCCATGCTCGTCGGAATCACCAACGCATAGCGACTCCCTCTGTTCAGATCCAACATGACTCCCTCGTTGCGTCGCAGCCGCACCTACCAGCGATACCATCGCGGCGCAAGCCCCGCACGCCGCGGGGATGTTCAAGCAGGGTCCGGCGAAGCACGCCCCGGACCGGTTGACGATTGCCGCGAGGCAATAAGCCGCCCCCTCGCGCGATCCTTGTCTGCCACCGCCCATTGTGCCACTCTCGCGCCCGCCGGAGCGCCGGCCACCGCCGGTCTTCCCCGCAATTCCTCGATCGCAATGCCCGATTCAGAATACCTCCAGGAACTTTTCCGCCTTCGAGGCAAGGTCGCGGTCGTCATCGGCGGTACCGGCGTCCTCTGCGGCGCGATGGCCGAAGGTCTGGCCCGCGCCGGCGCCGAGACGGTCCTCGTGGGCCGCAACGAAAGCAAGGCCGCAGAGCGCCTCCGCGCCATCAATGACGCCGGCGGATCGTCCCGCTTCATCGCCGCCGACGTCACCGACCGCGCCTCGCTGGCGGCCCTCCGCGACGAAGTCCTCGCCCAATGCGGCCGCGCCGACATCCTCGTCAACGGCGCCGGAATCAATTCCTCCACCCCCTTCTTCGAGGTCTCCGAGGAGGAACTCTCGCGCCTCGTCGGCATCAACTTCGGCGGTGTCCTGCGGGCCTGCCAGATCTTCGGGGCATGGTTCATCGAAAATGACGTCCCGGCCTCCATCATCAATCTCGGCTCCATCTCGGGCCTCAACCCCCTTTCGCGCGTCTTCACTTACTCCGCCACCAAGGCTGCCGTTCACAATCTCACCCGCAATCTCGCCCGCGAATGGGCTTCCCGCCGCATCCGCGTCAACACCCTCGTCCCGGGATTCTTCCCCGCCGAACAAAACCGGAACCTCCTCACCCCCGAACGCGTCGAACAAATCATGAACCACACCCCCATGCGGCGCTTCGGGGAGGCCCCCGAACTGGTCGGCGCCACCCTCCTCCTCGCCTCCAACTCCGCCGGCGCCTTCATCACCGGCGCCGAAATCATCGTCGATGGCGGCTTCAACGCCGTCCGCGTCTGACAAGCGCCTCCCAATCATGCCGGCCATCCTCTACGACCTCGACGGCACCCTGATCGATCACTTCACCACGATCCACCGCTCCTGCGCGCATGTCGCCCGCAAACTCGGCCGCCCGGTGCCCGGTTACGACACCGTCCGCGCCACGGTGGGAGGGTCCGTCCCCGTCACCCTCGGGAAGCTCCTCGGCGAAGAACACGTCGAGGCCGCCCTCCCGCTCTACCATGCTCATTTCAGCCGGATCATGTTCGGCGATCTCTTCGCCCTGCCCTGCGCGGAGGGGCGTCGC
>Ga0180431_10004192_pt1 | contig 18127 bp, 9 predicted proteins | sample SS_ome_11_FD_132459 | JGI IMG/M metagenome (GOLD analysis project Ga0180431, IMG submission 132459) | Hypersaline lake sediment archaeal communities from the Salton Sea, California, USA - SS_1_MS_1 metaG | ecosystem: Environmental > Aquatic > Non-marine Saline and Alkaline > Hypersaline >... | reverse complement strand
CTGGAGCGGATCGCGCTGGAACAGAAGGATCTCATCCGGCGGGCCAACGCCGCCGCCATACCCGCCATCACGGCCACCCAGATGCTTCGTTCGATGGTCGAGAGCCCGCGCCCCACCAGGGCCGAGGTCAGTGATGTGGCCAATGCCATCCTCGACGGCACCGATGCCGTAATGCTGTCCGAAGAAACCGCCATCGGGGCCTGGCCGGTCGAGGCGGTAGCCATGATGGACCGTATCGCGGCCCAGACCGAGGCGGCCTTCCCCCACGATCTGTGGAGCGAGCGCCTGCGCGAGTACGAACCCGCCGGCACTCCCGGCGCGGTGGCCCACGCCGCCTGCGATCTGGCCCGGAGAATTGAGGCCCGCTGTATCGTATGTTTCACGTATTCGGGCTCGACTGCCCGGCTGGTGGCCAAGTACCGCCCCGCCCAGGACATCATCGCCGCCACGCCCGAGGCCGCCACCGGTCGGCGTCTGGCCCTGGTCTGGGGGGTCGAACCGTGGGTGATCGAGCGTGAAGTGGAGGGCGAAGAGGTGGTTGCCTGCGCGATCGAGGCCGCCCGGAACATCTGCGGTGTGACTGTGGGCGACCGTCTGGTCGTGACCGCCGGCCTGCCGATGGGCACCCCGGGGGGCACCAACCTGATCCGGGCCGTCACCGTTCCCGGTTGATTGCACTCCACCCCGAGCACCTTTTCCTTGTGTAACTGCTCCGGTTTCGGTTTATTGTCGAGAAATTATTAGGACTCCACACGACGATCCGGGGGTTTCCATGCAGGTTCCTCTCAGACACTCGATCACCATCGCCGCCACCGCCCTTCTCATCATCTCGAGTGCCGGCTGTGCCCGCGCCCAGCAGTCGGGCGTCATGCTCGACGTGGGCGATCGGGCCCCGGCCCTGTCGATCGGCACCTGGGTCAAGGGTGAACCGGTCGAGGCTTTCGAAACCGGCCATATCTACGTGGTCGAGTTCTGGGCCACCTGGTGCGCTCCCTGCCTGACCTCGATGCCGCACCTGAGCCAGATCCAGCGCGAGCTGGGCGAGCAGGGGGTGACCGTTATCGGCGTGACCAGCCCCGATCCGGGGAACACTCTCGAGGCGGTCGAAGAGATGGTGGCCGAGAAGGGCGACGTGATGGGCTACACCGTGGCCTGGGATCCCGAGCGCAGGACCAGTACCGACTGGATGCAGGCCGCCGGTCAGAACAGCATTCCCACCTCTTTCGTGGTGGACGGTGAGGGCCGGATTGCCTACATCGGCCACCCCATGTGGCTCGATATGCCCCTGCACGCCCTGCTCGAGGGAACCTGGAACTACCGCACCGGTCCAGCCGAGGTCGCCGCGGCTGAAGAAGAACTGATGGGGATTTATCAGTCGGCCGGGAGCGATCCCGCCGGCTCCCTGGCCGGTTTTCTTTCCTTTGAAGAGCGCTACCCGGCCGTTGCCGGAGGCATGCAGGACATGAAGCTGCAGCTCCTGCTCATCAGCGGGGAGTTCGAGGCGGGGTATGCTCTCGCTGCCCGCATGACCGATGAGGCGGTCGAGAAAGGCGACAGTACCGTCCTCGGCATGATTGCCTGGCTGATCGTGGATCCCCGAGCGCCCTTCGAGGAGCGCGATCTCGAACTGGCCCTGCGCGCGGCCGAGGCCGCGGCCGAGCTGACCGGACGTGACGATCCAGACATCCTCGACACGCTCGCCCGCGTTCACGCCGCGAAAGGTGATTACCGGACCGCCGTCTCGATCCAGACCCGGGCCGTCGAACTGGCCGCCGGCACCCGTCTCGAGAGCAACCTGCGCGCCACCCTCGAGGAATACCGGGAACACATCCGAGGGTAGCGCCGGAGTTCGTCCAGCAGTTCGCCGTCCTGCGGTTCGCCACGGCGGTTCAGAACCTGGTGGCGGGATGTACACTGTTCACGTGCTCAAGTGAGATCGCGCGGGCCCTCTCGCTGCGACCCTGATAGACTCTGCTCCGGCTCTCAGACGCATTTCCTTGTGATCAACTACTGCGCCGGGAGGTCTGCGCATGCGGTACTCCAGGATCCTTCCCGCTTTGGCCGGGAGCATCGCCCTGCTTGCGCTGATCGCCCCTGCCTTCGGGCGGATCCCGGTAGCGGCGTCAGAGCCCCAGCTCATGCCGATGGACAGAGCCCGGTAGAAGCCCTCGTCCGGCTGCTCCGGTCACAGGCTGTTACATCAGATGCAACCCGGGCTTTCTTTCCGACGTATATACATCACAGATATATCGCTCATCGTTATAGTTGAGGACACCGGGTCTCATCGCCCGAGCCACGTGCTGACCGGAGACAAGAGCATGACCCGCAATCGATCCGACATCCTCCAGATGCTACCGCTCACCCACCTGAGCTACCTGATCCTGCTGATCCTGCACGAGGAAGCCCGGCACGGTTATGCCATCATCCAGGCCGTGGAGGCGCGTCTGGGCAGCGAGCGCAGCCCGGGAACCGGGACCTTCTATACGGCCCTGAAACGGATGCGCCGTGAAGGGCTGGTGGAAGAAATCGATCCTCCGGCCGAAGTCCGTCGTGATGACTCCCGCCGTCGATACTACCGGCCGACTCTTTTCGGGCGGGAAGTGCTGGCGGCCGAAACCGTCCGGCTGGCCGAGCTGGTCGAGACCGCCCGCTCGCTATGCCTGATCCCGGCCAGACAGTCATGACCATCCGCCGGACCAGACTCTACCGCCTGTTGCTGCGGCTCGCCCCGCCCGATTTCAGAGGCGAGTGCAGCCCCGAGATGATCCGCACTTACCGGGCGAGGCTGGCGGTCATGCGTTCCCGGAGCGGTTCCCGCAGGCTCTGCTTCCTGCTATCGGAATACCTCGATCTGCTGCGCACTATCGCCCGGGAGTGGTGGCACTATCTGCAGCCCGCCCCGCTCTTCACCACCCGTCAACCGGATGACCCCCGGCCCCGAAGGGAGCCCGAACTCATGACCTCCTTTTTCGCCGACCTGCGATTCAGCCTGCGCACCTTTCTCCGCCGCCCGGGTTACTCCCTGGTCGTGGTCCTGACCCTGGCCATCGGTATCGGAGCCACCACGGCGGTCTTCAGCCTCATCGATACGGTGTTGCTCCAGCCCTTGCCGTTCGCACAGTCCGATCGCCTCGTCGCGGTGCAGAACATGAGGATCGATCAGGGGAACCGGTTCAACACGACCTGGAACGATTACGTCACCTGGCGCCAGGAGGGGGTTTTCGAAGACGTGGCCCTCTACAACGTCAGGACGGTCACGATCATGGGGATCGATCAGCCGGTGCAGGTCAGGGCGGCGCAGATCACCGATCAGTTCTTCAGCGCTCTGCAGATCGAACCAGCCGCAGGCCGGTTCTTTTCAGAAGACGAGATCGCTCCCGGAGCTTCGCCGTCGCCGGTCGTGGTGATCGGCTACAGCTTCTGGCAGCGGGCCTTCGGCGGGGAGGCGACGGCGGTCGGCAGCACTATCACAGTCCTGGAAACCACCTTCCAGATCGTGGGGGTCGTGCCGGTTGAAACCGAGGTCCTGCGAGGAATCGAGCTCTGGGCCCCCTATCCCCGACCGCTGGCAATCAACGAAACGGAATGGGACAACGGCGCCTGGCAGTGTCTGGCCCGTCTCAGGGCGGATACCGATATCCAGAGCGCGAATGCCGCCCTGGAAACGATCGCGATCAGACATGAAGAAACCCACCCCGGCGTGCGCCAGAACATGCGCTCAGTAGCCTCCCCCCTGCTCGACTTCATGCTCGGTCCGCAGACTCAGGGAACCCTCTGGCTCGTGCTCGGTGTGGTTGTCTTCGTGCTCCTGGTGGGGTGCGTGAATATCGCCAACATGCAACTCGCCCATGCTTCGGAACGGGGGCACGAATTCGCCGTACGCAGGGCAATGGGGGCGGGGCGACGGCGCCTGCTGCGACTGCACCTCACCGGGAGCCTCCTGCTGGCGCTCGCCGGCGGAGCGGTCGGCACGTTGCTGGCGGGCGTTCTGATCAGGATCATGATCGGGGTCATGCCCCTGAATGTGCCCCGGATCGCGGAGGCGGCTCTCAATCCGCAGGTTCTATTCTTCACCCTGGCCGTGAGCCTGGGAGCGGCTGTTCTCTTCGGTCTGCTGCCCGGCCTGCGCGCCACCTCTGCGGGGCAGCAGGGTCTGGTGGACCAGGCCGGCTCGAGAATGACCGCCGGACGCCGGCAACGTCTGGGTCGTAACCTCCTGGTCGGATTCGAACTCGTTCTCTCGGTCGTGCTCCTGGCCGGAGCCGGTCTGCTCCTGCGCACTCTCGGCAATCTCTACCGGGTCGATCCCGGCTTCGAGCACGAAAACCTGCTCACTGTCAGCCTGGCTCTGCCGCAGAGCCGTTACCCCGATCCGGATGAGAGCGTCAGGTTCTACGAACGGCTTCGCACCGACATGGTGCGTCTGCCGATGGTCGAGGAGGCCACCGTGCGCTCGATGCTGGCCCTCGGCGGCGGGGGCTTCAATCTCTGGCGGGCCTACCTGGCTGAGGGATGGGAAGAGCCCCCGGCCGGGATCGAACTGATGGGCCCCTGGGTGGTGGTGGGGGACGAGCATTTCAAGACCGTCGGGCTTCCCCTGCGACGCGGCCGGACCTTCACCACGGCCGATGACAGCGACAATGTTCCGGTCATGATCATCAACGAGGCCATGGCAGAAGAGATGTTCGGTGACGAAGATCCGATCGGCAAGCGGGTCCGCTCGTGGCGCGATGAGAACCTCTACCGCGAGATCGTGGGGGTGGTGGGTAATGAGCTGATGACCGGGGCGGCCGATATCGAACGTAATATCGTGTATGTCCCGCACCGGCAGAATCAATGGCGGAACATGACCTTCATCATCCGTACCCACGGCGATCCCTACGCCGCCGTCGAGAGTGTCCGGGGGGTGATCGGGGAGTTCGATCCCGAGCTGCCGGTCATGGGCTTCAGCACGATGGAGCAGGCCCTGACCAACTCGGTGATTCTGACCGCGACCCTGACCCGCCTGCTGAGCGCCTTCGCCGCTGTGGCCCTGCTGCTGGCCGCGGTCGGTATCTTCGGGGTTCTCTCCTACGTCGTCTCCCTGCGCCGCCGAGAGATCGGCATCCGGCTGGCGGTGGGCGCCGACGCCGGACGGATCAGCCGCATGCTCCTGGGCGAAACGTTCCGGATCGTGATCGTGAGCCTGGTTCTCGGCCTGGCCGGGGCGCAGGTGCTTGGTTCCCTGCTCCAGGGCCAGCTCTTCGGAGTCACTCCCCTCGACCCGATCACCCTGCTCGGGGTGGCTGTCATGATCGTCGTGACGACTGTCGTCGCCACCCTGGTTCCGGCCCGGCGTGCCCGCCGGACCGACCCGGTGGAGGTGTTGCGGATCGAATAGGAGGGCGCGGCGGTAACTTCAGCGATTCATGATCGAGTAGAGAAAAACAGGGTCTCATAAAAAGGCACAGAGCTGGAAAGTAGCAATGTATCCTTCATTCGGTAGGTGGAATGATCTTGTCCAGGTTCAGAAGCCCTATCTTGCGGCTCCCGAATTCCCCCCCCAGACCCCAGAGGAAGAGAGTTGAATAGTCAATAAACCAGTGCGCTCCAAAGCTGGCTCCATTGAGGACATAGATGAAGCCGAAGCCTGAGACCCATGTGACCAGGAAAAGGAGCAGCAGAATCCAGCTGCGTGACCGGGCCAGTTTTCCAAAGCGGCAGGTTTCCGGCAGCCCCATCCGCTTAATTGTCCTCCCTGTCTTCAGACTTTTTTCCAGCAGGTCAAGACTGGTACTGACACGCCTGTTCTTGGCAGCTCTGTGGGCCTTATAAGAGGCCTTGGCCCAGTTGATTCTGGCTGTACTCTCAAGGTGGAAAATATCTGACGTCGGTGACCGTTTCAGTTCCTCCTGTAGTGCTCTCGCCGCGTCTTCGTCCTTCTCACTCTTCAGGCAATCCTTCGCCTCATTAAGGGTGTGAAGTAGTTTCGTTATTGTCTTCTGTTGTTCTTGGAATTCTGCTTCTTTCTGGCTCGGCGGCTTTGAACCTGTTTCCCCCGCCTGCAGTATGACTTTGTGTATTTCACTTTCTATTTCTTGATTCTGTTGGTTCAGATCTGCACTGACTTGATCTAGCAGTTCCTGGGACTGGAATCGTGCTTCAATCGCAGTTACCTGCAGGCGGCCCATTTCGGAACTCACGGCGTAATTCAGATGTTTGGCAACCTCGAGCATGTCGAGAAAGGATGGAGTGAAAGGTGGTTCATTGCTCGTTGGCGGTGACTCTCCTCCCGCTCGCTGAGCTGCTACTTCTTTCTTCTTCTTCTTCAATTGTTTCAGGCTGTACTTGTTACTAGAGTTCACCTTCTGGCTCAGGGTGTTGATTCTGTTGATTACATCATTCGGTTTATCCGGTCTCTTGAAACATCTTTGAATAAAGAACCGGGCAATGATAGCAATCAGGAGCACAAGGAAGACGAGGAGGGCTCGATCCCGCATATTGATCTCGATCGGTATCCCCAGCCGGTCCTCACGTCCATCCAGACGGAGATAGAGATGACCTGTGTATCTGTCAGATCTTATCAATGAGCGGTCAATTGTGAGACTGTACCTTTCAATCTCACCGGGTGAGAAAGTTAGTTCTTTCGGCTTAGCATAAAGAGCTGTGTCTGGCAGACACTCGCCGCGCTTTCCACCCCGGACATCAAGCATGGAATCGAGGATTCTGACCGTATCGTCAACACTGTTTTCCAGGGTGAGATCGATCCGATCAAGAAATGCGCCACGCGGGAGCACCAGGCTTTGCAGGGTTGGAAGGTTGTTCATTAATACTGAGCTGCGTCTTTGACCGCGGACGAGCTTGAGATTGGTTGCATCGGGAGTGAAGAGAGGAGAAAGAGCCGGGGTTATATGAGCCATAATCGTGACGGGAATCACGATCAGGCTATTGCCGCGATCGGCCTTAGCGATCTCCAGGTATCCACGGTAACTGCCACCCGCCTCAATACCGATGGCTGACAGTTCATAGAAATGAGGATTTGAATCAGTAATAAGGAGTGGTCCAGTAATGGTAACCTTGGAGGGTAATATTGTGTGGTTATTCTGTTCATGAGTCAGCTCGGAGAGAATTATTCTTATTGCAGTAGTATCTTCAACATCTGGTAATGACAGATAAAATGATCCTTCCAGAGTATCTTGTTCGTCATTTATCCAGCCTTCGATACATATTTCATCTCCAATAGAGATGGCAGTTCCACCCGTTGTTTGCGCGGATATAGATCGCGGCGGAGTGGGGAGACAGATGCCAGCACATAGGAGCAATACTCCTGAATAGATATTGAGCTTCAGCATGGCATCTCCTTCGTGCGATGAAATGCTGACGCTGAGGGGAATATTTCTCCGAATATTGGATGTGATCCTATCGGATTATCAACAGCGGGACAACCATCTTATCTACCATGCAACTTCAGTCAGTTTGAAGAAGAAATGGTAACTGTAATCAGGATGACAGCGAGCGTTGATATGTCGTGATCTGGAGCCACGATCCTGCACATCTTCCTGTTCCTGAAAAGCACTCCCCATGGGTTTTTAACTGAAATGGGATCCTCAGACCTGTAATAACTTGAGTTCTGTATTCCTCTTCGTTACAGTCTCTGCATTACAACCAGTGGGAACTGCTTCTGCAGAACTGTACCTGACTACCCCTCGCATTCTCTGTCGAAGTTACATGAGAGTTCTTCCAGGTCCTGCACACCATTGAGAGGACTTGATCCATGCTTGTTACCGCCCGGGTGTATTACGGCGCCGATCGAGCAGCTGCTCTGGCGTGGTTGAGCAGTCAGCACCTCCAGATCATCCAGGACTACGGCAGCTTTGCACTGATCAGAATTGATCAGGCTGACCTGGTATCCATTCATTACCGGGTGAGAGTTCTGAACCTGCCGCCTGACATCCCGTACGGAGCGTTCCAGTACGATACCAGTGACCCGAATAGTTCTACGACCCCGGCCAATGTGCATGATGGTGATCTGCCTTCCGGACGCAGCCATCATATATTCCGCATGTACGGACCGTTACATCGGGACTGGAGAACGGAACTGCAACACTTTGGTGTCTCCCTCATCGAGCACCTGGGCAGTTATCACTTTCTGGCCGAGTTCCCCAGCGATAACCTGGTTGATATCAACAACAGGCCATATATCGAGGCGATCTGTCCCTTTCAGCCAGTGTTGAAAATCCACCGCACGCTTCTTTCACAGTATCTGATTTCACTTTTATCACTTCCTGCTCAGATAACGATCACGACCCGACCCTGGCGAGCGCGCTTTCCCCGGGGGCCCGAAGCACGGCAGGAAGGCAATGTAGAGCTGGTTCTGCACCAACCGAATCCCGATGCTGCAACCCTGAACGCTGTCAGGAGTGCCGGTGCCACGCTCATCGGGATCTATGACCGGCTGATCAGGATATACACGAATTTGAATACGGTCCCGGATCTGGCTGAAATTCCATCCCTCCGTCAGGTTGCCCTCTTCAGCCCGATCGATGTATGCAATGACAAGGCAGCCGAGATCACGAAGGTCAGTATTACCCGCCCGGCCTTGAATCTGGATGGATCGAATCAGGTCATCGGCATCTCAGATGGTGGTCTGGACAATGGGAACCAGGGTGATCTACAGGCCGATCTGCCGGCAGATGCGCTCCTGGTCCCTTTCAATCCCGCAAACAGCACCGCTGATCCTGATGGACATGGGACTCATGTCGCCGGTTCCGCGTTAGGGAATGGCACTCTTTCCAATGGTAAGGTCAAAGGTATGGCCCCCGGAGCGAACCTGGTCTTCCAGGCTCTCGGGGATGATCTTCAGGCGGCTGTTGACGACCAGTCCTCCGGTGCATCGCTATTCGAACATGCCGCCCAGAATGATGTTTCGATCTACTCGATTTCCTGGGGGAAGGAGTACGGCGGCGGTTATGGTTTGACCTCCTGGAGAGCGGATACGTTCACTTTCGATCATCGTGAATTCCTGATCGTAGCCGCGGCCGGAAATGTGACTGACGCTGACCTGGTGCTCATTCTGGATGCTGACCCGAACAATGACTCCCTGGCGAGTACGGAACATGTCTTCACGCCGGGGACGGCCCGGAATGTTCTGACAGTCGGGATCAGCGAGAATCGCCGACCTGAGCTGCCGGTCAAGATCACCTGGACCACGCCTGAAGGCGTTTACATGGATAGGGACGGCATCCGTGCTGAGGCCGATGATCCGGACCAGATCGGCAGCAGGAGCCCCTGGAATCCCGATATAGAGGGTCGGGCTCACAAGCCGGATGTCGTTGCTCCAGGTACCTGGGTGCTGTCCACGATGCCTCTGGATACCACTACTTCACCTGTTTCACCTGGTTGTGATATTGAAAATCTCAGTCGACCGGGAAGGTCGATTTTCGGATTTGCCAATCAACTTGCCCCCTGTGGACCTTTTGGACCGTACGACAACAGCGCCGGTCAGTGTACCGACGATGCCTGGCAGTACTATCGCTACGCTACCGGTTCGAGCATGTCGACTCCGATTGTGGCGGGTCTCTGTGCCCTTCTGCGCCAGCAGCTTGAAGAACGGGTCGGGCACGTCCCCTCAGCCGCCCTGATCAAAGCCCTGGTGATCAACGGTGCTGTCCCTGTCAGTGAGGCGATGATGACATATCCCGGCCCGCGCGGCGGTTGGGGGCGGGTTGATATCCAGCGCTCCCTCCAGTACTGCTCGGATTACCGGGTTCAGTACATCGATGATCTCGAACAACCGGTGACATTGGAGACACCCCTTACCTTCGATGTGTTCGTTTCTTCCTCCGGCGTATTGACGGTTACTCTCGTCTGGCGTGATCACGTAGGGTTAGCTCTCCAGAATGTGCTTCTGGTTTCAGCCTGTCACATGGAATCCCAGAGCGTCAGGTATTCGGCGGAATTCGATGATGGTACCGGTTCACTTGCTGCCACCGACAACCCTTCGATCATCACCAACAATGTCCAGAAGATACCGTGGGATAATCCAGCCCCCGGGCATTATCGGATCGAGATTGAAGCCATGTTGATCTCTCAACCGATTCCCGACTCTCCCGCGACTGATCCGGAGTGCCAGGATTTCGCGCTGGTTGTGTCAGGTGCGCACGGATTCTCGTGTAATCCATCCGATATCGTCCAGATCATCGATCGTTCAGGAAGCATGCAGTCATCGGGCTACATCGAACCCGCCAAGCAGTGTGCCGAACAGCTCGTCGATCTGCTCCAGATCAATGATCGGACGGGGATCGTTTCGTTCAATGATCAGGCTTCAATCGATTATGCCCTGACCCGTACTGATAACCAGAGCGTGAAAGAAGCCATGAAATCCCAGATTGCACAGCTTCAGGCAGGTGGCCTGACCGATCTGCGACTGGCCCTGGAAACAGGAGTGACCGCACTGGGGGACAACCCGGAACAGCAACGGGCTCTCATATTCCTCTCCGACGGAAAGCACACGACCACCACTCCCCCAATCGATTCCGGATTCCTCGACGAACTGGCTGAATCAGGGATGAAGGTGTATACGATCGCGCTGGGACCTGCCAGCGATCTCGAAGTCTTGGGCGAGATCTCCGCTCGGACCGGAACCGGATCACCCTACTACATCACCTCCGGTGCCGAGGCCAATAAGATGCAGGAGATTTACTACGATATCGCCGGCGATCTGGACTGCGGGGGGCTGGCTTATCTGGAGACAGAGGTGATTGGTGATTCGAATCCGTGTGAGATAGAAGTCGATATCGACAGTACCGTTGAGGAAGCGGGTTGCGGGGCATCATGGGAGGATGAAGACGATTCCTTCGAAATGGAACTCGAGGATCCCGATGGGAATCGCTCGACTCCGGATACCAGTGACATCTTTCAGTGCCGAGGGAAAACGCACCTGCTGATCCGCTGGTTCTCGCCCCGGCCGGGAAAATGGAAGGTGCGGATCAGCAGGGAGTCACCATCACAGGGAAAGAGCTGGCTGGTGCTGGCAGCCTGGACCGACTCACGCATCAGGCACAATCTCCACATCAACCGCCAGTACCTCCAGCAGGGTCAACTGGCGATCGAACTCAGGCCGGTTCTGAACGAGAACCCCCTCACCGGGGGACGGGGTATCGTCAGCATCACCTTCCCGACCTGTTCGGTTGAGACTTTGATAGAAACCTACCGGGAGCAGCTCGATGCAATAGCGCATACCAGTAACTGGCAGCATGGGGATGCGGATGATCGCTGGAGGGTCGCACTCGATCAGTTTGCCGCCCTCAAGCTTCGGGAAGACAGTGAAGATATCTTCCGCCGCGCGAGAACCGACATCGAATTCCGGGAAGTACGAAAAGAATCCGGGGTCTTTGCCGGGTGTCTGGTATATCAGGCGATGGTGGATCTGGCGGCCTTTGACATTAAGGGCCCGATTGAGGCACGACTCTACTTCAGCCTGGAGTCGCCTGAGTTAGGGCCCCATGCATTCCGCAAACTCATTCCCATCACTTTACCGGGCAGGGCACATCCTGATCCGGAGAATACTACCTCATCGATCCATGCTCGGACTAGAGAGTCGCAAGACCGTACGAAGGGGCTGGCAGCCCCACGTTCTTCTGATGAAGGAGGCAACGATGTGTGAAGATCCCCAGGGCACAACCACAGATTCCGGTGAGACCACAACGAGCAATTACTGCGATGACACGAGAATCGCGAATCTCATCATCGGCTTCGAGGGATTCATCGAAAGCGAGAAGCATCTTTTATTTTCGGAAATGAGGCAGGCGGATAAGGTGGGTGACGTAGTCTGTGCAGTTACCAAGTTCCTGCATCGTCTGCTCAAGCAGTTCGGGCCATTTGTCTCGCAGTGCAAGGACCATTATCACGAAGTAGCCAAGGGCAAGCTTGATACTGCTGTCGAGATAGGTGGTTACAAGGAATTGTCCACTATCGGTGATACCGAAGACTACTTCTGCATCTACACGGGTACCTACGTTGACAGCAAGGACGACTGCAAACCGATAATGGATTAGCGAACGCGTCCGGTACTGACACTCAGTACCGGAACATCAGGGCTCCGGCCCGGTGCTCAGTCAGGCTGATGTAGATAGCCCGGCGGCCGACGGTGAAGGTGCGCCTGAGGCCGTCGGGTACAGCCTGGGGGGGAAGGGAAGTGACGAATTCCGCCGGAGCGGAGCCGGAGACTGATGTCCCCCAGTCGCCGATGCGATAGATGGCATCCCCGCGCAGAAAATAGACGTCGCGGTAATCCGGGGAAGGAGTCGGCATCGTTCCCGGACCGAGCGTGTGCCTGCGGCTGGTGGCAAGCTCGTAAATCTCGAGATAGCTGTCATTCCCGTCACTGACCTGGTAGAGCAGCACGCGATCGGTGGGATCGGGCATCGGAGCCGCCAGGATCCCTCCGCGCGTGATCACCCTCTCGCCGATGATAGAGATCGCACCGGGAGCGAGTTCGAGTTGGATACGCCGTAACTCGTACTCTACGGGATTGAGACGCAGGGCAACGTAATAGAGATATCGCCCATCCAGCGACCAGAAGGGATCCCATTCCTGGATGAATTCATCGGTCGGATCGGTGGTGAGCCTTGTGTGCTGCCCCAGGACAGTATCGTAGAGATACAACTCGAATGATTCCTGGCTGAAAGCCTGATAAACGATGTAACGGTCTTCGTTGGGGTGGGGGACAGGCAGCCATTCCGTGCGGATGAGCAGGTTCTCGGTAAACAGATCGGCCGGTTTTCCACCCGGGATATTGCATGATTTCAACCTGACACCGGCATCGCAGGTGAGGGCGGCGAATAAGAGCGTATTGCTATCGCGCGACATTGCCGGGGTATAGGTATCCTGAAAGCCCGAGATTATCTTGCGAGCAGGCTGGGGATTCGAACCGATCGGAAGGCTCCAGATATCTGCGAGCCAGGATGAGGTCAGAACGACAAGGTTCCCGGTGTCCGGGTGGAGTTCGAAATCGTCGAGATATGAATTGATATGCAGCGGTTTCGGGCGACTCAGTGACTCTCCGGTCTCACTCACCCGCAGGCGGTAGACATCAGGTCCCAGACGGCTGTAGTACATGATTTCCCCGTGCGTTCTGTCCCATTCGAGGTCCTGGGGACATTGGGAGCCGTCGACCAGCAGGCTCAGGGAATCACCATTCGCAGTCATGCACCAGATCCCGAGGTTCATGCCCCGCCGGTCCGCCATAAAGGCGATGTGCGAATCATTCAGAAGGTACATCGGGTGATATAGGTTCACCTGCCTGTCCAGAACCGAGATGTCCTGGTAATCGATATCTGATACGGGGATCACCGGCCAGGAAGGATCGTCCGGGGCTGGCAGCGGCCCGGCTCTCTTGAGACAGGACTCACCGGCCCGGCGTCCGGCGGAACGGCGGAACAGCAGGTAACGACCGTCTGAGGACCAGGCCGGGTGTTGAGTGCTGTAATCGACGACCTGTTGAAAGGTGGCTGTCTGCGGATCGACCAGGAACAGTCCCGATGAACCGGCGATGGCGATCCATTCTCCGGTTGGCGACCACTTGGCCCGGCGGAGCTCCAGATCGCCCGGTATAGGGATCGGACGGGGATCCCTCGAACGGCTGTTCAGATCAAGGATCTGCAGGTTTGGACCGCCGAGATCGGACAGGTAAGCTACCCTGTGGCCGGTAGGATCCAGGGTGGGGGATTGCTCACCGGCTGAAGCCGGGATTTCCAGATCGAATCGGAGCGTTCTCGTCGGCAGCATAAGAGCTATGCTGAGACCGATTCCAACTACGCCGGAGAGAATCAGGGCGTTTCGCCAGGCCCGGAGACGTCGACGTCGGCGGGAATATTCTGAGAGGCGGGAAAGAGATGGATCACTGATACCCGCCGCCTCGCCGATCCGCGCCAATTCGTGAAAGAGTACCCCTCCGTGATTGATCCTGTCTTCGGGCTGTTTCTGCAGGCAGCTGTCGATCAGGTGCGATATGCCCGGGAATTCGCTCTCGCATCTTTCGGGTAATGAAGGGTGGGGTACGTTGATGGTCTGGTATCCGATGGCTTCGAAGGACGTGCCCTGGAATGGGTGCTCTCCAGTCAGGACCTCGAAGGCGAGAACTCCGAAGGACCAGATATCAGTTGCGCGATTGAGTTCACGACCGAGAAAAGCCTCAGGCGCGAGATAACGAGCGGTTCCCTTCACTATGTCGGCTGTTGTCTGAGTACTCTGATCAAGGGTCTTGGCCAGCCCGAAGTCTGTTACTTTTGCCGTCCCATCCTCGGATACAATGATATTGGACGGCTTTATATCCCGATGGATGATTCCAACGGAATGAGCGGCTTCGAGGGCTGAGGCAATCTGCAGCAGAAGTATTAACCGGTATTGCTGGGGAAGGGCTTCTTGAAGCAAGATGTCGAGGCTTTTCCCCTCGACGTATTCCTGAACGAAGAAGATAAACTCCTCATCGAACTCTATCGAAAGCAGGGCTGCGATATTGGGATGCGACAGCTTTGCCTGGGTGCGGGCTTCATTTAAGAACTGCTGCATGACTATGCTTCGTTCAGCTGCTGTGAATCTGACGAACTTCAATGCCCGGAAGGTTTCGAGGTATGTATCTAGGGCTTTGAATACATCACCCATGGCACCACTACCCAGAAGTTCAATGATCTGGTAGTGCCCGATCTGCTTATTCAATAACGGATGGTCGTTCATAGCCCCGGCAACGGTATCTGGTGATTGCCGTTCTGGCGGGTAATCTGCTGTCAGTGTAACTGATGAAGGTGATTTCTGGGAAGTGTAACTCACACGGGTACTTAGGAAGCAGGAATAGAACCTGGAGCCAGTACCGTCGCCACCCTGGTTCCGGCCCGGCGTGCCCGCCGGACCGACCCGGTGGAGGTGTTGCGGATCGAATAGTATCCAGAATGGCTGTAAATCAGCGGTGCTCGTGGAGCGTGAAGGAGTACTCCCCCGAACCGAGGGTGAATCTGACTGCCTGATTCTCCCGCCGGGCGTTGCGGATCCCGGCCGGACCGCTCTGGAACCGGCCGGACTCCCAGACCACTGCCTCGCTTTCCATGATCGTGCATTCGTTCAGCTCACCGACCGGCAGATAGAGAGTCGCGATCGTATTGGCCGGGACGGTGAGCGCGAGCGTGAGAAGGGCTCTGTTGGCATTGATGGAGGGATTCTCTGCAGGCGCGCCGGTCACCGATTCCGCGGCGCGGGGATTCAGGAAAGAGACATCTTTCTCCCACCGGACACCGATCTCGCCCCGCACAGTCGGTACGACGGTCTCCACGAAGGAAAGCTCGCCCTCGACAATCGGTCGGACGTCGAAGGTCGAGAAACCGGGCCCGGTGGGGGCGATCCCGCCGAGGTATTTTGGCAGGAAACTTCCCGGGGACGAGGACCAGGCATGGTTCCATTCGCCCGTACCCCAGTCCTCGGTACAGACCCGACCGTTCGTGCGAGCCATCCACTCCCAGCGTCCGCAGCCTGTCTCGGTGAGCAGCCCGTGCAGGTACGCCCCCTCGCCGGCCGTATAGAGGGCGTCGAAGAAGCAGTCGGCCCCGTAGACATGCGGCTCGAAGGGCCGGCTCGTGATGTGGTCCACCACTGCCGCCCGGTACCGCTCGGGAACGATGTCGAACCGCAGGGCCCAGGCCGAGGGGAGCTGATGCCAGGCCTCGCGGTCGAGGCTGTCGCGATAGCGGCTCCGGCCGTCGAAGAGGTGGCGGTTGATACCCTGTCTGACCTGTCGGGCCAGCCGGCGCCAGCGGGCTGCCTCGCGGGTTCTCTCGAGTACTCCGGCCACCTCGGCGGCAATCTCGAGCACCCGGCAGTACTGACAGTTCTGGGCGGTCAGGGCGGCTCCGCTCTCGTCGATATAGTCTCCTCGGGGCAGGTCGGTGATCTCCCAGACGGCCGTGTCGTGCAGCAGGTGCGTGCGCCGGTCGCGCCACTGCTCGTAATATGAGATCAGCCGCTCGAGATTGCCGTAGACCTCGCGCAGCAGGACTTCATCGCCGGTGAAGAGGTAGTACTGCCAGAGCATCATCGGCCAGGAGAAGGCCCATTCGGGGATCTTGTTTTTCGCGCCGGGACTGCAGGCGTAGAGATCGCCGTTGTCCAGCTGCTCGGCGGCATAATCGCGGATGGTTTTCCGCACCACCTCTGCAGCACCATGGTTGTACAGCAGGACGTTGCCCACGATCCAGGCGTCGGCGGTCCAGGTGGCCTGCTCCCGGTTGGCGTCCACGCTCACCACCCCCGACTGCACCGCCTGCCGGGCCGAGCGCTCGCACATCTCGTGGATGGCGTTCAGGATCGGTTCGGAAGAACGGAAGCTGCCCCGCACGTCGAGGTCGGTGTGGGCCCGCACTCCCCGCACGTTTTCCGGATCCAGCCGGTCGGTATACCCCGAGATCCGCAGGAAGCGGAAACTTCCGTAGCCGATATCGGGCTCGAACGATTCCCGGCCTCCCCGGCAGAGATAGCGGTCCCAGCCCGAGGCCCCGGTCAGGCCGTCGGCCTGGAAATAGCGGATCGTGATCGTGTCGCCGGGCGCGTTGGCGGTCATGGTCAGGACCGGCCAGCCGCTCAGGCACTGCCCGAAATCCACGATCCAGTCTCCGCTGGTACGGTCGTGCTGTACATTCACCGGGTTCAGCCGCTCCCATGCCCGCTGCTCGCCCACCAGCTGGGGATAGAACCGGTACTGTCCGCGGCGCACGACCCCGGCCGCCGCCCACTGCTCGTCGTCGAAGCCGGGCTCAGTCCAGCCCGCTGGTTCGAGCCGGCCGTCATAGATCTCGGCGCAGCGATTGCGGGCTCCGTCGGCACCCCCGAATGAGGTGTAGGGAACCTCCCGCCAGGGGGTGGCGGCCAGGCACCGCCACGAAGCATCAGTGGCGATCAACACCTCTGATGACCGATCACCGTCGGTCAATTCGATCCGGGCCTGCAGGATGAAGGCCGGATGACCGTTGACGCCCGAGGCCCTGAACAGACCGTGCCAGTGGGCCCTGGCGGCGATGACGTTCGGACCCGCCTGCAGGGCGTCTGCTATATCCCGGGCGTTGTACTGCCCGTAGCGGTAGGGATCGCTGCGGGCCGGACCGCGGCCGATCTCGCGTCCATTTATATAGAGGACGTAGTCGTCGTGGGCCGAGACGAAGACCCGGGCCCGGGCGGGGGCGGCCGGCAGGGTGAACTCCCGGCGGAAGAACGCGACGTTGTTGACGTTGTCGGTGCCGTCCCAGATGAAGTCGGCCGTCCATTCATTGCCGGTCAGGCCGGTATCGAAGCGGGCCGGCGCGCTCCAGGCTCCGGTCAGGCCCTGCCGGTCCCGGGTTCGGACTTTCCACCAGTAACGGGTGGCTCCGGCCAGCGGTGCGCCCGCATAGACCACCGCCGTCGAAGCCGGACCGGACAGCCACCCGCTATCCCACATGTCACCGATATCGTCGGTCAGCAGATCGGGTTCGGAGGCCACCAGGATCCGGGCGGCGGTCTGGATCTCGTTCCGGTCACTATCATTCACCTGCCAGGTGAAATGAGGGGTCAGTGAGCCGGTCAGGAGCGGCTCGGCGACGCCATCGGTCAGCAGACGAGTCGGCACCCCCGGCGGGGTCGAGGGGCCCTGGTCGGGAGTCCGGGCGCACCCGGCGAGCAGGAGGCCGGAGAGAACCGGTGCGAGTAACAGGGAGAGACAGAAAGAGAGGCAGAAAGAGAAGCAGAGAGAGAGGCGGTGAGAGAGGCAGGGGGGACAAAAATGATGCTGCACGGCCTTCAGTACCCGACCGCCATCCCGTCCTTGCGGGGATCGGATCCGGCCACCCAGCCGGCCTCGCCCCGCATGACGGCCTGACCGCCACCGAAGGAAGTGCCGCGTTCGTTCCCGATGATGTGTCCCAGCCTCTCCAGGGCCCGCCGGACCTCCTCGTCGATGGGGGCTTCGAGCACGATCCGACTGCCGCTCAGGTGACGGAAGCGGGGCGCGTCGATGGCGGCCTGCACGTCCATGTCGAAGAGCAGGATGTTCAGCAGGACCTGGACGTGCCCCTGCGGCTGCATCGAACCGCCCATGACCCCGAAGGCCAGCCACGGCTCGGGCTCGCCG
>Ga0180431_10004191_pt1 | contig 18127 bp, 18 predicted proteins | sample SS_ome_11_FD_132459 | JGI IMG/M metagenome (GOLD analysis project Ga0180431, IMG submission 132459) | Hypersaline lake sediment archaeal communities from the Salton Sea, California, USA - SS_1_MS_1 metaG | ecosystem: Environmental > Aquatic > Non-marine Saline and Alkaline > Hypersaline >... | reverse complement strand
TATTTCACCATCTACGGAGTATTCTTTCAGATAATGCAGTTATCTTTTATATATCTTTACTCTCCGCAGCATGATTCCCCATTTGCTTTTTAAACATTCACATCTTTTAATTGAAAGTCGATTTTTAAGGTGAAATTATGATTGATGCAGTAACATTAGCATTGGGCGGGGGTATATTGACCCTACTCTATGCAGCATACCTTGCATTTCGGGTGATTAAATCGCCGGCAGGAAGCAAGGAGATGCAAGAAATTTCAAAAGCAATTCAGGAGGGTGCAAACGCCTTTTTAACCAGGCAATACAAAACCCTGATCCCTATTGTATTAGTATTATTGATACTTATCGGAATCGGAGTAGGCGCTTCTTCTGCAGTCGCATTCCTGGTCGGTGTTGTTTCTTCAGCACTTGCAGGTTACGTCGGTATGCAGGTCTCAGTGCGTGCAAATGTGCGCGTTGCCGAGGCAGCAAAGAAAGGGGTAAAACCAGCTCTTGGAATTGCATTCAAAGGCGGTGCTGTCACTGGTATGGCACTTGCCGGACTTGGACTTGTCGGAGTAAGTCTCTTGTATATGTACTATGGAGACCTTATTCCACTCATTGGATATGGATTTGGAGCCTCGCTGATTTCGCTGTTTGCTCGTGTCGGCGGAGGTATCTATACCAAAGCAGCTGATGTTGGAGCTGATCTGGTGGGGAAGATTGAAGCAGGCATTCCTGAGGATGACCCAAGGAATCCTGCTGTAATTGCTGACAATGTAGGTGACAATGTCGGTGACTGCGCGGGAATGGCAGCAGATGTTTTCGAGTCATTTGTGGTAACTGTAATTGCCGCAATGCTCATTGGACTGACATTTGTAGCTACTACTGATCTTCTTATACAAATTCCACTTGGAATTGCAGCAATTGGTGTTGTTGCAAGTATAGTAGGGTCTCTTTTCGTCGGTATTGGAAACACGAAAAAGATCATGTCATATTTCTATGTCGGCATTCTTGTCAGCGCGCTTGTGATGCTTGCTGGAGCTTACTTCTATCTTGCAGACATTCCTGACCTTCCAGTCCCGGCAAACAACCTGTTTGTGACTGTTATTATGGGAACTGTAGTTACTTTGCTACTCTTCATAATCAGCGAATATTATACAGCAACAGAACACAAGCCGGTTCAGAATGTTGCAAATTCAGCCAAAACCGGCGCTGCAACAAACCTGATCCAGGGTCTTGCTGTTGGTATGGAATCAACAGTGCTTCCTGTTCTTGTTATCGTAATAGCGATTGTGATCTCATTCAAGGTTGCAGGACTCTATGGTATTGCTCTTGCTGCAGCTTCCATGCTTTCGCTCAGTGCAATAATCATTGCAATTGATGCATATGGTCCGATCACAGACAATGCCGGCGGAATTGCTGAAATGTCAAAGCTTCCGGCAAAAGTCAGGACTATTACTGATGCACTTGATGCTGTTGGAAACACCACAAAGGCAACTACAAAAGGATTTGCAATTGGTGGTGCTGCTCTTGGAGCACTTGCCCTTTTTGTGGCATTTGCAGAAGAAGCGCATCTTGCATCTGTAGATCTTCTTCAGCCTCCGGTTGTTATTGGTCTTTTCATAGGTGGTCTCCTTCCATTTGTATTCTCATCACTTCTGATGCTTGCAGTTGGAAGAGCCGCATTTGAGATCGTTGAAGAGGTCCGAAGACAGTTCCGTGAGATCAAGGGACTTATGCAGGGAAAGGCCAGGGCCGACTATGCAAAATGCGTGGACATTTCAACTAAAACAGCACTCAAAGAGCTTGCTCTTCCAGGTGCCATGGCAGTTGCTGTTCCGCTGGTTGTCGGTTTCCTCTTTGGTGCAACTGCGCTCGCAGGTCTGCTTGCCGGAGTCATTGCTGGTGGGCTTATGCTCGCACTTACAATGACAACAGCAGGAGCAACCTGGGACAATGCAAAGAAGTATATCGAAGAGGGCAATGTTGGCGGTAAAGGTTCAGATGCACACAAGGCAGCGGTTGTTGGTGATACTGTCGGTGATCCACTGAAGGACACTGCAGGTCCTGCACTCAATGCTTTGATAAAAGTCGTGAACACTGTTTCGCTGGTCTTTGCAGGATTGATAGTCGCTCATTCTATGGGCGTCATCTAATTTTTTTATTTTCCAATTTTGTTTTCTCTTTCAGTCTGTCTTCTCTCTAACATTTTTTGGTCTATCCCTGGTACTGTACTTCGCCTTGGCATTACAATCAGATCCGAGTCCTTTTCAGGTATTACTACCGTAGTTTCCCTATCAGGACCAATTATTTTCCCTATCATTTTAGGTGTAATAAAGCTCCATGCGACTATATCAAAAAGAATCAACGTTCTCATAAGTATTTTTTCATTTCTTCTAAACCAGTTCCATCTCCCATGTGTTTTTTCCTTTGGAGTCTCTCCAGTAGCCTCGAAACACAATTCTTCTTCTATCCTCCGGATCTCATCCTGCAGGACCGAATCGGTTCTGTGTTCTGTGGAAGACTCTGCAGGTTCAGATGCTTCAACTACAGTTCCACACAAAGCTACTCGCGCAGGCTCATCTGATGTTTCTCTTTTAGCTTTCCTGCCAAATGCTCTCTGAAGTCTTGCATTATCTGCGACTTCTGATGCACGAACTAGTGACATTCCATAACTGTTTCCAGTATCCTGAACTGGTTTTTTTGGCTCTTCAGCTATTGGCTCCATTTTTTTGAAATCAGATTTCTTTGCCTGGACTTTTGGCTTTTTACTTACTAATGGTCTTGTCTGGGCAGCTCTGACTCTGGCCTTTGACCTCTCGGCCTTTTCCAATACTTCCTCGTATCTCTTTTTCCTCTCTGCCCGTGTTTTCCATCGCCTTGCCATCTTGCTTCTACCCTTTTAATCAATATATACCATATATTAACACAAAAGACTTAATAAAACTGTCCTTCAGATTTTAGCCGAAATCCAGCCGGCTTTTTTATGCAAAAAATGGAATTGATTAAAAGATTTGCCCCGTTTTGTTTCTCATGACAGAAATACTTGATAAAATTAACAAAATTCTCCTCTACGAACTGAGTTCAAATGCAAGGCAGAGCGAAACAGATCTTGCAAAGAAAATCCGCCGCAGCAGGGAAACTGTCAGGTACAGGATCGCGCAGCTTGAAAAAAATAAGATAATCACTGGCTACACATCATGGATAAACCTCAGCAAATTGTCCTATATGAGCTACCGGGTTTTTCTCAAGCTCTCATCAACAGCAGAAGAGCAAAAGAAACTGATCAATGCAATCAGGTCACACTCAAATGTCTACTGGGTCTCAAAAGCAGACGGCGCATGGGATCTTCACGTCTCATTTTTTGCCAAGTCGACCATCGAATTCTTTGAGATGGAAGCAAAGTTCTTCTCGCAGTTTCCGAATCTGATCATCAAAAAGACTGTGGGATCCTCAGTCGAGATATTTACCTATCCTGAAAAGTTACTTGTCCAAAGCGATGCAAAACCCATCTCAACCATAGGGAAACTTGGCAATGTCGAGCTGGATGATCTTGACAAGAAGGTCCTGTTCATATTATTTTCAAATTCGCGAAGCACGCTGGTCAATATTGCCAAAGAGGCAGGGGTAAGCGTGGATGTGGTGCGGCACAGGATCAAAAAGCTTGAAAAATCAGGTGTTCTTGTCAGCAGCAGGGCAGTAGTTGATTTTAGCCGCCTTGGCTATGATTTATACTACTCCCTTCTTTCGTTTAAGGTATTTTCAAAAGATGACGAATCAAGGATTCTTGAATTTGCGCAAAAGCATCAGAATATTTATGGCCTTTCAAAAATTATCGCACCCTGGCAGGTGGATCTTCTGATTCGGGCAAAAAACCATCACGAATACCTTGGCATCATACGTGAGCTTCGCTCAAGATTTCCAAACATAAGGAATGTTGAAACCGCGCTCCTGTCAGAAGAGTCATCGTTTCCATCAAAGGATACGATCATGAGCCTATAACCAAGACTCTTTTAATCTCTCAGTTGCAAATTGTCTCTCATGTGCTATGCAATCCCCGGCAAAGTAATTTCTATTGATTCCAAGACCATCACCATGGATTACTTTGGAGAAGCCCGGAAGGCAATCTTTGTCACAGGGTCCTATAAAGTCGGCGATTATGTCTATGCACAGGGCGGGATAGTTGTCTCAAAAGTGCCGGAAGAAGATGCTATTCCCATCCTCAAGATGTGGAAAAAGCAATTCTTTGAACTTAAGAAAAAAGATGCACTGCTAGCTGGACAATCAAAATTCAAAAGTCCCATCTCTCCGATCATAGAAAGAGCTGAAAATGATGAGACGCTCTCTCGCAATGAAATGCTTGCAATTCTATCCGTTGAAGGAAAAGACCTTGATCTGCTGCTTCAGGCAGCAAACAGGATCAGGAAAAACAAGCTGGACAATGCATGCTGTGTTCATGGCATCCTGGAATTCTCAAACTACTGCCAGAATAACTGCCTCTACTGTGGAATCAGATCCGGCAATGACAATATAAAGCGCTACCGGATGAGCGAATCACAAATCCTTCGGGCAGCAGATAGTGCAGTCTCACTTGGATTCAAGGCACTGGTTCTCCAGTCCGGAGAGGATCCATTCTATTCTGATGAACTGCTGGTTTCAATCGTCAAAAAGATCAGGCAAAAGCATGGCATTCTTCTTTTTATGAGCATTGGAGAGCGTTCAAGAGACTGCTACAAGAAGCTGTTTGATGCAGGTGCATATGGCGCCCTGCTGCGATTTGAAACTTCAAACGACCAGCTTTATGAAAAGATGAGGCCTGGCAGAAAAAGAACAGACCGCATCAATCTTATCAGGCAGCTTATTGAAATCGGCTTTGTTGTTGCAACCGGATTCCTGATAGGTCTTCCAGGCCAGAGCGCTGATGATCTGATAAACGATGTGCTTCTGACAAAGTCTCTCAAGCCTGATATGTATTCTTTTGGTCCTCTGATACCGCATGCAGAGACTCCTCTTTCCTCAGCACAAACTCCATCTTTGGATGATGTACTAAAAGTAATTGCCTTGGCAAGGTTGGTTGATCCACAGTCCAAGATTCTTGTTACCTCTGCTCTTGAAACACTGAGCCCTGATGCAAAAAAGAAAGGACTTATGGCTGGGGGCAACTCTCTTATGATCAATACCACTCCAAAAGAGTATAGCACATCTTATGACCTCTATCCAGGCAAATCCAATAAAGATCCAGTTCCAGAAACCATCAAAAATACTATCGAGCTATTATACTCTCTTGGAAGAGCTCCGACTGACCTTGGTGTAAATGATGATAGATGAAAAGCTGATCAAAAATCTGATTGCTGAAAATCATTCCTTTAGCCTGGACCAGGTCCTCTCAAAAGCAGAAAAAAAGCATGGCCTATCCCTTGAAGAATCCGCGTTTCTTCTCAATCTTGAGGATAAGGGGTCGCTTGATCTTATCTTCAAATCTGCAAACAAGGTGAAATCAGAAATCTATGGGAACCGTCTTGTTCTTTTTGCTCCCCTCTACATATCTGATTACTGCATAAATGACTGCGAGTACTGCGCCTTTCACTGCAGAAACAGGTCCCTTGTCCGAAACAAACTTGACAAGGATGCAATCAGGACGCAAACAGAACTGATCATCAAGATGGGCCACAAGCGCATTCTTCTTGAAGCAGGAGAGCATCCTGAAATTTCAATTGACTATGTCTGCGATGCAATCCGCACAATCTACGATACAAAAGTGAACAATGGCGAGATCAGGAGGGTCAATGTAAATATCGCAGCAACATCTGTCAGTGATTACAAGAAACTCAAGGAAATAGGAATCGGAACCTACCAGCTGTTCCAGGAGACTTATCACAGAAAGACCTATGAAAAACTTCACAAAGGTCCAAAGGCTGATTATGATCGCCAGATAAATGCACATTCGCGTGCCTTTGAAGCCGGCATTGATGATTATGGGATCGGCGTTCTATTTGGATTATATGATTACAAATTTGAGGTCCTATCGCTTCTCTGCCATGCCAGATACATGGAAGAAAAATTCGGCGTCGGGCCTCATACTATCTCTGTCCCGCGTTTCCAGAGGGCATCAACTGTTGACTATGCTCCTGAGTATCCGGTTTCTGATTCAGAATTCCTGAAACTGATTGCAGTGCTGCGTTTGTCTGTTCCATACGTTGGGATGATAATCTCTACAAGGGAATCTCCGAAGATCCGCCAGAAGGCATTTGAAATTGGAATTTCCCAGACATCTGCTGCATCAAAGACCTCTCCCGGGGGGTATTCTACATGCCAGGACAGCCAGTTTGAGCTTTCTGATCACCGCTCTGTTGATGAGGTTGTCAAGTCAATGTGCGCGCAGGGCAAGCTTCCAAGTTTCTGCACAGCATGCTACAGGAGCCAAAGAACAGGCGAGGCATTCATGAAGCTTGCAAAAACAGGAAACATCCATTTCCTCTGCCATCCAAATGCAATCCTGACATTCAAGGAATTTCTGGCTGACTATGCATCGCCAGAGCTGAAAAAAATCGGCGAGGATGTAATTTCAAGAGAACTGGAAAAAATACCGGATAATGAAAGAAAGGAAGAAACAAAAAATAGATTAAAGAGAATTGAAAACGGCGAGCGCGATCTATTCTTCTGATTACCACGCGGCCCTTGTCTCAAGATGTTCGCTGCTCAGAATATCGTATCCTTTTTTCTTATTTCTACCATCTGCTTCAGAATTATTTTTTTTCTGATCTGATGGAGTTGCCAGCTTTGGCTTCTCAAGCATGGGCGCCTGAGCTCCAAAATAATTCATCCTCACCATGGGAGCTGGAGCTTCTCGTTTCTCTTTTTTTGCAGGCTTTTGCCTTTCTGCGCTTCGGGTTGTCATAGTCTCGCCTCCTCCGAACGCATCACGGCCTGCCTTCTGTTACTGGATTTCATACCACCCGGTCATATTTTTTACACCTCAGTACATTTGTGGTAACAATTGGGACTTTTCTGGTTTATAAATGAATGTAACAAAAAAGGATTATCTCCTCTCACCGTATGCTTCCATGAATCTTGAATATTCATCAAGGAGCTGCTGTGTGATCGAAGGTCTTCTCTGCGAAATGATCTGCATCAGCATCTCATTGCTTACTGCTCTTGGTTTTCCGGCAAGCTTTGACCTTAGGGCTTCCATTTTGGCAGACTGGCATACTGATGCAATATCAGCACCGCTAAATCCTGGCGTCATCTTGGCCAGCATTGCAGTATCAATATTTCCTGCAAATTTGCCAAGATGGATCTTGAATATCGCCTCTCTTCCGATAGGATCTGGCGGAGGAACGTAGAATATCTTGTCAAACCTTCCAGGCCTCATAACCGCAGCATCCATGAGTTTTGGCTTGTTTGTTGCAGCAATAACTACAACTCCTCCCTTTCCTTTGATACCGTCCATCTCAGTGAGGAACTGGCCGATAATTTCAGATGATCCTCCGGTGCCTCTTGCAGGCGCGAATGTTTCCATCTCATCAACAAATATAATGGCAGGGCTGTTTTCACGTGCCCTGTTGAATGTTTCTCTGATTACTCCAAGTGCCTTTGTATATCCTTTTTTCATGATCTCAGCACCGCTCAGTGCCTGGAATGATGCATTGAGCTCTGATGCAGCAGCCCTTACTATGAGCGTTTTACCAGTACCAGGAGGGCCGAATAGAAGGATACCTTTGCTTGGCTTTACATTGAATTCCTTCATCTCCGATTCATGCAGAAGAGGCAGCTGTATTGCTTCAAGAAGCGCTCTTTTGACCTGGTCAAGTCCTGCAACATCACTCCACTTGACTGTTCTCTCCTTGTCGCTCTCTTCTTTTTCATCTTCAACTCCGCCGGTTCTTCTTTCATAGTCCATTTTGAACTGCTCATAAAGGTCAAGCTGTGCAAGGCTTGTGCTTGGCTTAACACTTGCAATTACCCTTGTGAAATGGTTCATATTAAGCGGAACAATTACTCCCTTCTGGCTCGCTTCCTTTGCAGCAAGCCTTTTTGCTTCTGTTACTATGTTTTTCATGTCTGCTCCTGAGAACCTTTCTGTTTTCTTGATTATCATGTCCATGTCAATATCTTCAGCAACAGGAAGGGTTCCAAGATGGACCTTTGTAATTGCCTTTCTTGCCTCTGGATCCGGAAGATGCATATATATGATCTTGTCAAGCCTTCCAGGACGAAGCAGTGCAGGATCAAGCTGGTTTGGCAGGTTTGTTGCTCCAACTACCATCACAGTTCCCTTTGCCTTGTTAGCACCGTCTATCTGCTGGAGAAGTTCGCTCAGTACCCTTGGCCCAACCTCATCAAGGCTCTCAGCGCTTCTCTTCTTTGCAACTCCGTCAATTTCATCAAAGAACAAAACAGTCGGCGCATTCTTGCGTGCATTGTCAAATACTTCAGCAATGTTTTTCTCACTCTCCCCATACCACTGGGATAATATCTGTGAACATTTTACCTCTATGAAATTGTACTTCAGCTCTTTTGCAAGAGCGCGCATGAGCATGGTCTTACCAGTACCAGGCGGGCCGAATAATAGGATTCCTGCAGGAGGCTTTATTCCATAAGTGTATGCAATCTCCTTCTTTTCAAGCGGCAGCATGATGGCATCGCGAAGCTCTTGTTTGACGTCTTCATATCCTCCGACATCGGCCATTGATTTTTCTGCTCCCCCAAGGGACATGTCGCTCATTCCGAATTTCCCATATGCCTTCATCTTCTCTTTTCTCTGGATCTGGGACTCCCTGCTAATACTGATTCCGAAATGCTCAAGTCCGCCTAAAACCGCTATTGCAAAAATAATTCCTCCGATAAATTCCAGCCTGAATGATGTCCCATATGCTCCAAAGACAATGAAGTGGACAAGCACTGCAATAAGCAGTGAGAACGAGGCCATCAATTGCCCTCTTTTCTTGATCTTGCTTGGAAGCAGACCAAGCAGGTATAGTGAAACTGCCCAGCCGATCAGCTGAAGTATCATTGAATCGTTGAAGGCCAGGATCATTATGTTCCCGACAAGCCATCCAAGGGATTCCCAGATCCTTCCAAAGTTGTCAAGGCTCAGGAAGCCTCCGAGCGCGCCCAAAATTCCAGATGCGATCTCTCCTACACCAACTGCACCTTTTGTAAGCAGAAGCTCAGCTTTTCCAGGCTCATAAAGGCTCATGTTAACTGGCATGTATGCAGTATTCTGGGTAAGCCAGAGTGATGATAACAATAGGATCATGAATGCTGATGGGACTGATATCAGGACACTCTTGTGCGATCCGAAATACAGCGCGCCCATAGCCATTCCAACAATCGTCACCCAGCCGATCAATGGGAAGCCGCTGAATGCAAATGGGGCAAGTATGAGTATCTCCAGGACGCATATGACTTTCCAGTTGTCAAATGCCTCAAAGAGGACAATTACGAGTAAAAGTATATACAGCCAGCCTAAAACTGAAGACTGGAAGATGATTGCAAAAAATCCAAGAATTGCCCCTAAAATAAGCCCAGCAGGGGGAAGCTTGTATGCAATTGCGCCGCAGACTGCAGCAAGAAGCGGAACAATGTAAACAGGAAAAAATGGAATTGTTGCAAGAAGAAAAAATGCTCCGAGGAAAACTAATACCGCGCTCCAGAGGCCCTCGTTTTTTTGTGCCAATGATAAGTATGTAGCAACTTTCTGCGTTGCCATTGATTTTTGAGGTTTTTTTGGTTTTTGTGGGGGTCTTGATTTCTGAGCTTCCATGGGACTCTTTCTCACAGTTCGTTTTTTAACCTAACGAAATTATCCTATTCTAATATCTGGCTCTATCTTCCTCCAGTCCATGTTCATATACTGCCAGAGCTGCTTGACTGTTGAATCATAGACAAGGTTGTTTTTTGATGCAACTTCCTTTGGCCTGTCTATTTCAATTAGCGGGAATCTTCTCATCCAGTCAATCTCGTCTCTCCAGGGATTCCTTTCAATTACATAAATCCTGTTTCTCTCGGCTTTGACTTTTTCGCACCATTCGATTACTTTGTCGATTTCCTCTTGGGTTACCATGTAGCTTCTTCGAAGCTATTTTTATAATTCCTTTGTGAATCAAGAGTTTCATGGGGTTTTCCTGGGATTCTCTGCACATGCGTTATCTTCGTGCAGTGTTGATTGTATTATTGGTCTTGTATGTGTTATTCTTTGAGCCATTCAATCTTGAAGTCACAGAAAATACATTCGATCTTTTTGGTGGCTCTGGAGTAGTAAAAATAGTCCTGATAGGCGATACCCAGGATGCCTACAATCACCCGCAATATTTCCAGCGCGCTATTGCTACTGCCAATGCCCAAAAGCCTGACATCATCCTGATTGCCGGCGATGTTGTTGAGGTTACTGATGACTGGGACAAGATCTCTTTGCTTGGGAATCTTGAGAGCAGATATGGTACCTTTGCCGTTCTGGGCAACCATGATTATGTCTCTTTTGACTGTGAAAAATGCACAGATAAGCTGGTATCAAATCTCGAATCAATGGATATTACTGTACTTCGAAATGAAAACAGGGTACTGGAAATAAACAATCAGGAATTTGCACTGATCGGAGTTGATGATCTTTGGGCAGGACAGAGCAGTTATGAAAATGCTTCTTTTGGCATCTCTCCAAAAATGCCAAAAGTGATACTTGTCCACAACCAGAATTCCATGAAAAACCAGAAGCTTGAGGGCAGGAATCTTATCCTCTCAGGGCATACCCATTGCGGCCTTATCCAAATACCTTTCCTTACTGATCTTTTCCTGAGATGGAATGGGTTTGCAGATGTTGTAGGTGGGCATGCAACAGTTGATGAGAATACGGAATTATATGTGACATGCGGAGTTACTCCTGGCGGAGCAAGATTTTTCACAAGGCCAGAAGTCAGTGTTATCTACTTGGAATAGCTATCTCTTTACGATCTGCACAATGTCCCCGTCAGCAAGCTTATGGTTGATCCCGACTCTTTGCGCAGGGTGCTTTACGCTTTTTCCCCATACAAGGGCAAACCTGAAATTCTTTCTCAGATCCCTGTGGAGCTTTTCGCAAACTCCTCCAACGGTTATTCCGTTTCGGACAACCAGCGCCTCTTCCAGATCAGCCTTTTCTCCTTTCCTTTTCGTATAAACATTGATCAGATCAAGAGTTGTGTATATCTTTTTCTTGAGCCTGTCTATGCTTTTTTTGTCTCCTGAAGAGATATTTACAAATCCTTTTGGAAGCTCCTTCTTGCTCAGATCGCACTTGGTCAGGACCGCAAGGCCCTTCACATATGCCCTGTTTCCTTCGAGGACATCTATGAATTCATCAATTGTTATGTTCTCATGAAGGACAATGTTTGCATTGAAGATCCTGTATTCTCCCATAGCTGCCTTTATCTCGTTTCTGGTGATCTTTGTCAGCCTGACTGTTGAATTTATCTCAAGGCCTCCCTTTGCATTCTTTGCAATTGATACCCTAGGTGGGCTCTTGTCAAGGCGGATTCCAAATCCGTACAGTTCGCTCTCAAGTATCTTCATTTGTTTTATGTTGGTTGCCTCGACCATCATCAGGATCAGATCAGCATTCCTGGCAACTGCAATTATCTCACGCCCTCTTCCCTTTCCGTCTTTTGCACCTTCAATAATTCCAGGAAGGTCCAGGATCTGGATCTTTGCATCCTTGTATCTCATTACTCCAGGGATGCACTTCAATGTCGTAAATGCGTATGATGCTGTTTCTGATTTTGCATCAGTGAGCTTGTTTAGAAGAGTACTTTTACCAACACTTGGAAGCCCGATCAGGACAACTGTGGCATCCCCTGACTTTCGAACGTCGAATCCCCCGCCTCCACTGGTTCCACTGGGAGTTGTCAGCTCTCGCCTGAGCTTGGCTAGCTTTGCCTTAAGAACACCCAGGTGAAATTCGGTTGCCTTGTTAACCTGGGTTCTGGCCATTTCTTCTTCTATTTCCTTGATTTTCTCTTGAATTCCCATAGACAGCTCATCTATTATTGACCGGTTAGTTTTTCAAATTACTTATCTCCTGTTGGTTTTGTCCCTATTATTTCTATCTGCGGATTACTATCTGTATTGGTGAACTTGAACAGGATAGTATTGTCATTTCTAAATAGGTTGAGCTGCTCGCCATCCTCCAAATCATAGAAATAACCATCAAGGTAGATCACAATCCTTTTTGTGCAACCGTTTTCCCTCTCAAGGCCAATCTTCCATTTGTCATCAAACTCAAAGCTTGAGCCATCCTCAAATTTGCTTATGTCATATCCTTCTCCAAGAATGGTCGTTGTCTTATCCTCACAGGAAACTTCTTTTGCATATACTGCATCAAACAGGACTGCTGAATTTCCGCTCTCTATCATCGGAATCAGCCAGATTGATTCATCGCTCCCAAGCATCCGGATATGGCTATTATTCAATACAAGGAAAGTGTCACTGTGAAGTCCTACTTCTATAAATTCATCAACATGTTCCTCAATCGGAAACTGCCATTTGCTCCCTTCCTTCTTTGCCTTTATCCTTGCAACTGATAGCTGCTCATCTCCAGTAACTGCAATTAGCCCTTGCTTTGGAATAGTACTTAGGTTCTCTAATTCTACTGCTACTTCTTCCTTTGGTGCCTGCTCTTCCTGTGCTACGCATCCAATTGCAAGGACAAGTCCAAGCACAAGAAAGCTCAATAATACCTTTTTCATTTGAATCACAAACCAAACTCAAATTCACTATTTATATTGAAAGTTTCGAATAAAATATCTTTATAAATAAGAAAATTCCAGATCGTCATATGCGTTTATTGGGCATCCTGATATTTCTAATGCTTGCTTCAAGTTCGTTTTGCGCTTTTGTATACGGGCATATATACAAGAATAATCTTGAAGGCCTAAACAAGACCTTGATCAAAATCGAAGGCCAGTTCTCTTATCAGCTTGTCACTACCAGTGCATATTATTCCATCTTTCTTCCCGAAGGCCAATATAATATTTCGGCAAGCAGCTTTGATGAATCCGGAGCAATAGTTCTCAATACCAGGGAGCATGTGAATGTGGGGCAGGACGATCAGCAAATTGATCTTGTTCTCAAACCAGTCCAGAATGAACTGCTGCCACTGGCAGTTATTATTGTACTTCTTCTCTCCGCTGTCTTTATCTTGTCAAATCACTTCTGGCATAAGAGGGTAGAACCTGCAGAACCACAAAAGTCGCAAGAGCCGCTTGATCATGATGCACAAAAAACTCTGGAGGCTCTTACGTCTTTTGAAGGAAGGGCAACCCAGAAGGAGCTCAAGGAAACTCTTGGCTTTTCAGATTCAAAATTAAGTTTGATCCTGACAGAGCTTGAGGCTATTGGAAAGATAAGAAAATTCAAGCGAGGGCGTGGAAAAATAATAAAGAAACTTTAATTTACCTAAGTCTTTTTGGTGTTTTTGCTGCCCTCATCCTGGCTGCAATTGCCTGGTTTCTTGCAAGGCTTCTGAGGAATTCTTTTGTTGCTTCCATATTGGGCAACCCGGAAGCAGCCCCGAAAATCTGCTTTTGGCTTTGAAGGGAGCTTCCCATGTTTCTTGCTATGAGTTGCGCTTTTTCTTCCCTGCTTTTTCCGCTTGTTTCCATCAGCATTGCCCTTACGAATCCTTCTCCTGCAATCACTGGTATCAGTTCCTCTGCTGCGCCAACCTGGGCAGCAGCATTGACAAGCCTTCCCAGCACAGGAGACAGTCCCAGCAATGTCCCTGTCTCCACCTCGTGCAGTGTTTTTACTGTCGGATATCCGAACAATACTCCTGAAATGTCTTTTGCCTGTGAACTGAAAACCCCATTGTTCTGGAGCAGCGAAACAAATGACCTTGCAACCGGACGAACTGCCCTGCCGACCTGAGGAGCTCCCTTTATCCTGTTCTCTTCAATGCCCTGTATGTGGGGTGCTATGAGATGGCCGATTCCGTCGACCATTGCAACAAGTGCCTCGCCATTGCCCATTTTTGCAAGAGTATCAAATGCAGCAAGCTGTATCCCATCCCTGGCAAAAGTCGGTACTGGAATTCCTTCATTACTCAGCTGCTCGCCATACCATGGATGTGGAAGCGTGATTCTCCTAACATCAAGGATCTTTCTTATTCCCTTTATGACTTCCAGGTATACTCCTGTTCTATATCCATTCCCATCTCCGGAAACTACAATCTGCATCATCTGCTTTCTGCCTTCTTCCTGGTCCATGCCTTCCCCGTACTGCAATAATCTGTCCATGATCCTAACTGACCTGCCTCCGGTAAAATTAGAAAAGACAACCATTGCAGCAAGGCTGATCTCATCGTCCACCCCGCATATTGCAGCCGAAATCTCATGTGCGACCTTTGCATCATCTGTGAATAATGCTCCTGCAAGAACATCTGAAACAAGCGTAACCTTTTGCACTCCGCCAAGAATCTGTGATGCAAGGTTACGCTTTTGGCCTTCTCCTGCATCATAAATCCTCTTGAGGCATCCGATGCAAAGCTCTTCTCTTGATGTTCCTGCAATCTGCCTGTGCACTCCATTGTAGAGAGGAACTGCAAGAATGTCCATTGCATCGCGCCAGGCCTCTTCGTTTTGTGATCTGATTATTATCTCCTCGAGTATCTTGTGCCAGAGCAATGTCCTTGGAAATGATTTTTCTGCAGCAATAACTCTTCTAAAAAAATCAACTTCCTCGCATCCAATCTCCCTGCTGTGTACAAGTCCGACAAGCTCCCGCAGCTGGTTTCTGAATTCCTCGCTCGAGACTCCCTTAAAAAGCCGTTTTTCTGGGTCTTTTACCTTTAGGAATTCTGTTAATTTGAAGAGATTTTCATAATAAAGAATTGGCAGTTTTGCATCTTCTGCATGTGCCTCTTCGAGTGTTATCTCAAGACTCATGATCTTGCTAAAGCTGGCGCTGAAGTTTTCGTTCATCACAAAATTCTGGTCCATTTGTTTTTTAAACTATATATGTCCACGTCAAGCCACTGCAGGAGCATCTATGACCTGGACCTTTACATTGTTCAAGAATACGACTGCTGCTCTCTGTTCCATTTCATTGCCATTTTGCTCCAGCATCGCGACATTGTCTGTTATTCTTTCAACTAATTGCTCTGCTTTGAATGAAACATGGCGGCACATCTTGGCCAGGACAGTTGCAGTTCGCTCTCTCTTTTTTTCTGTTCCCTTTGAGAGCATCTTTGTTGGCTTTAGGTATGAGAGTTTTTCACAAACGCTCTCATCCGACACCCGAAGCAGCAGGTCCTCTGCCATTCGCCCAGCATCATCACAGAGCTTTCCGCACTCATCTTCAAAGAGCTCAAGAGCAGCTGCAAACATAAGGTCTGTCGTTTCGCCTGGTTTCCTTGCGATAACCGCTGCCCTAAGTTCCCTGCTGTATCCTTCCTCGTGAAGTGTTATGTGGATGGCATTTTTCATGGCAAGCAGCCTGTCTGCTGTCTTCTGCTTTGAAAATTGCCTCTCAAGCTTTTCCATGGGGTCTGCTTTCTTCAAAATTCTCTCGAGAAGGCCCTTTTGCCATAGTGTTGGTCTGGAGATTGCTCTGGACGGTCTGCGCATTGCAACTTTACCCTGAACAAGCTCTCTTCCCATGCATTATTTTACACATCTGGCGTTTATAATCATTATTATTTCTACCTTTTTCTCTCTTTTACCACAATATAACTAGTCTGACTATCTCTATCATATCTATTCTTCGATTTTTTCGAATTCATCAATAAAAAATTCCCTGATTTTCCCGCACAAATACATTGCTTTTTTTGCATCTTTTTTACTTAGGATGCCATCTTCATATTCAGCCGGAGTCTTTAGCTCTATCAATTGTAAAAAATCCCTGCAAGCCTGTGCTTTATTTTTTTCGTCAGATGCTTTTGCTTCCTTTAACAATACGATTGCTTCTCCATGGCTTTGGGAAGATGATTTTTTTCCTAGCTTGTAGACTGTGAATGCATCTGTCCATGATATTGCACAGTGGACTGCCAATATCACTGAGGTATTGTGGCGCCCCTGCTCAAATTCGCTTTTCATCCCTTCATAATCTTCTTCTGCTTTCTTTCGGAATCCTTTGAACTTCTCTCTCGAAACATGTTTTGTCCGTGTCATCAAACAACCGTTATCCCATTTCTGAGTGCTTGGTTTAGCCACTTTGGCTTATTCTGTTCAATATTTTTCTTTGTATATAAATGCACAGAGACATGATTTCCGTACTTTTTCAGAACCTCCAATCCTCTTTCCTGCGCCAATTTTCGTACATACTCTGTGTCATGATCATCTTCTATGATAAATAACACATCAATATCGCTCTCTGGCTTTGAAGTACCTTCAGCAACAGAGCCTATTATATGGGCCTCTAAGATAAGTGGCGCATCGTTTCCAGTAACTGATTTATTCTCTTGTCTGCTTATTGTAGTGAATAAGTTATAGAGAGATACCTCTGTTTCTATCATTTTTTTTAGTGAGTCTAGTGGGTTGATTTCTGAAGCAGTTAGGAAAGCCTTTACATGGGAATATGCAAAAGAGTCCTTATTCAGCTCCCATACAAGAGCAGTACCAATTGTTTTTCCCTTCACAATATTTAGGTCAAGAAGCTGCTTCATTGCCTTGTTGACTGCCGTATGACTCACGCCGAAAATTCTTGACAGTTCTCTTTCACTGACTGGCTCCTGATCCTTGAATAGGAATCTTAGGATCTTTCTTTTTAGAGCGGAGCTGAATACAGTTTTCGCTATTGATTCATCTGTAATGCGCATAGGAAAACTGTGTGTTGTAAACTATTTAAAGTTTACGATTGTCAACTTTTAGTTTACATCAATCCAGCTTTTTCAGTCCTTTCCACCATGAATTGGAATCCTGAGACTTCATTTTTTCAAATATCTTCTTTGCACTTTTCGTCTTCAGCCTAAGGCCGATATTCCTGATCCAGCTTGCTGTTCCGCTATGTCCGATGTCAAGATATTCCTTGGCCTGAAAAGCACATTCAAGGCCATCTGCATCCCTTAAAATTGTTTTTTCCTCTTGGCTAAGCCCATCCAGTGCAGTGATTATTGATCTGCTCACTTCACCTGGCAATCCTTCAACCTGGTCTTCCTCAACTTTGTCCTCAACCTTGGTGATATCAATGTACCTGGCAGTTATTTTGTTAAGGTCAAGCAGCCTTGTCTCGTGCATGTCATGAAATACTGCTGCTGTGCACAATTTCCTGGCCTGATCCTCGTCCATCCCCTCGAGCCTTGCAAGTATGAATGCAATTATCGCAGTTCTGTGGGAATGGTCAGAAACACTTTCAGGGTGCTTTACTTTTTCTGCCCACCAGCCGCTTCTTGCAACCCTCTTGAGCATTCCGGCTTCGAAAATATAGTCTGTTACTCTCTTCATTTCATCAGCTCAATGCTATCAACTGCTTTCTCAAAGTTTTTAATGATAGAGAGCGCATTTTACTGCATGGTAAGCAGGGCCAAGGCAGCTCTTCGGGCGAAAATGCTCAAGCAAAGGGACAGCCTCACTGAGGAGCAAATAAATTCCAAGAGCAATGCGATCATAAAAAAACTCCTCGACCACCCCAAATTCAAGGGTGCTCCGACCATAGCAGTATACCTTCCCAAAGGAAGTGAAGTCTCAACTAAAAAAATAATCCTAAAATCACTGGAGATGGGAAAAGAGGTGCTGGTTCCTGTGACAAATGACCACATAGAGTTCTACAGGTTTTCATCATTTGAGGACCTTGTTGCAGGCAAATACGGCATCATGGAACCAAAGACAAAAATACTCCCATCAAGACAACCCGACCTGATACTTATCCCAGGAGTATGCTTTGGGCATTGCATGCACAGGATTGGCTATGGGAAAGGCTGTTTTGACCATTACCTCAAGGAATCAGGGGCATACCGGATTGGGATATGCTTTGAATTTCAGGTGGTTGAAGAGCTTCCCAAGCATGAGAATGATGAGCGCATGGACGAGATCATAACAGAGAAAAGGATAATAATGTAGCGATAGAAATAATTCCGGTGAACCAGTATGACCGACCTAAGAAGAAGTATAAAATGCTCCAACTGTAGCAACGAAGCAACAGTTTACATCAACAGCGAACTTGAGCTTCGCGAGCTTTCTGT
>Ga0180431_10004187_pt1 | contig 18139 bp, 19 predicted proteins | sample SS_ome_11_FD_132459 | JGI IMG/M metagenome (GOLD analysis project Ga0180431, IMG submission 132459) | Hypersaline lake sediment archaeal communities from the Salton Sea, California, USA - SS_1_MS_1 metaG | ecosystem: Environmental > Aquatic > Non-marine Saline and Alkaline > Hypersaline >... | reverse complement strand
GTCCTTGTGAGCTCGAACATGTTCGGCGACATCCTGTCCGACCTGGCAGCGCAGATCGTCGGCGGGCTCGGCTTCGCGTGCGCGGGGAATCTCGGCGACGACTACGCGATCTTCGAGCCGACGCACGGGTCGGCGCCGAAGTACGTCGGCCAGAACAAGGTCAACCCGATCGCCACGATCCGTTCGGCGAAGATGATGCTCGACTACCTCGGCGAGCCGGAGAAGGCGAGCAAGATCGAGACGGCCGTCGCACGCACGATCCGCGAGGGGCGCCTGCAGACCTACGACATGGGCGGCACGACGACGACGTCCGACATGGCCGAAGCGATCGCTCAAGCCGCGAGGGAGGCGTAGATGTCCGAGGCACCCGCAAGCTCCATCAGCCGGAGGATGGCGCAGTTCGCGCTCTCCCTTCAGTACGACCAGATCCCGGAGCCCGCGCGGAAGGAAGCGAAGCGGTTCCTCCTCGACTCGGTCGGCTGCGCCCTCGCCGCGCTCGACCACGAGGACATGCGGCAGGCCTACGAGTACGTGATCGGGCTCGGCGGGACGGAGCAGGCATCGATCATCGGCCACGGGACGAAGACGAACCTCGCGAACGCCGCGCTGATGAACGCGCTCCTGGTCCGGGCGATGGACTACAACGACATCTACTGGAAGCAGGACCCGTCGCACCCGTCCGACATCCTCCCCGCCGCGCTCGCCCCGGCCGAGTACGTCGGCTTGAGCGGGAAGGATCTCCTCGTCGGGATTCTGATCTGCTACGAACTCGAGATGCGCCTTTGCCTCGCGGCCGATCCGGGCGTCCGCGAGGTCGGCTGGCACCACGCCAGCCTGACGCAGTTCGTCGCCCCGCTCGTCGCGGCGCGGATGCTCGGCCTCACCGAGGACCAGGCGGTCGCTGCCTGCGGGATCTCCGGGTCGAGCCACTTCACCCTCGGCGGCGTCGTCGCTGGGCACTTGACGAACATGAAGAACACGGCCGACCCGATGGCGACCGAAGCGGGCGTCCGGGCGGCGATGCTGGCCGCGACCGGCTACTCCGGCCCGGTCGAGCTGTTCGAGGGGAAGGAAGGCGTCTTCGAGGTGATCTCGAACGTCTCGTGGGACGCGGCGAAGATGCTCGACGGCCTCGGAAGTGAGTTCTTGATCACCGACTGTGGCTACAAGGCGTTCCCGACCGAGGCGTTGACGCACCAGCCGATCACGGCGGCGCTCGAGGCGATGCGGGAGAACGGGATCGATCCGCGGAACGTCGCCGAGGTGCTCGTCAAGACGACGACGCGCGGGTCCGACATCCTCTCCGACCCGTCGAAGTACGAGCCGCGGACGAAGGAGACGGCCGACCACTCCCTCCCGTACTGCATCGCCGTCGCCGTCTGCAAGGGGAACGTCCTCCCGTCGGATTTCGAGGAAGAGGCGCTCGCCGACCCGTTCGTCTGGGAGACGCTCCCGAAGATCGCGGTCGTCGCCGATCCGGAGATCGACGCGCTCTTCCCGGGCGTCAAGCGGGCGATCGTCACGATTACCACCGCCGACGGTCAGTCGTTCACCGTCGAGGAAGACCACGCGAAGGGCCGAGCGGAGAACCCGCTCTCCGACGACGAACTCGTCGCCAAGTTCCGGGCCAACGCGTCCGGCGCGATGACCGAGAGGGGGATGGACCGGATCGTCGACGCGACCTTCGCGCTCGAGGAGATTTCGAACGTCGCCGAGTACATGAGGATCCTGGGCCGAGATCGAGTCTAGCCTCGATTTCGGCTAGCGGTCTGCCGTGGTGAGGCGTTCGGCAAACCCGCGGTTGGCGAGCTTCGCCAGACGAGGCAGGCAATCGAGCACTCTGCGATCGGCTCTCTGGAGCCGTCTGTTTCGTCTCGGAGGTCGATGGACAGGAAGCGTCTTCCAAGGATCCGGCGGAAACTCCTCGCCTGGTACGAGGTCGAGGCCCGCGACCTCCCGTGGCGGAGAACGCGGGACCCGTACGCCATTCTCGTCTCGGAGGTCATGCTCCAGCAGACGCGGGTGGAGACGGTCCTCTCCTACTACGAGCGGTTCCTCGCACGCTTCCCGTCGATCCGCGCCCTCGCGGACGCGCCGGTCGACGACGTGCTGAAGGCGTGGGAGGGACTCGGCTACTACCGCCGCGCCCACAACCTGCATCGCGCGGCGCGCGCCGTCGTCGAGGACCATGAAGGCGAGATCCCGCGAACCGGCCCCGACCTTCGCAGCCTTCCGGGGGTCGGTCCCTACACCGCGGCTGCGGTGGCGTCGATCGCGTTCGGGCGCGGCGAGCCGGTCCTCGACGGGAACGTCGTCCGCGTCCTCTCGCGTCTGCTCACCATCTCCGGCGATCCATCACGTGCCAAGACCAGGCAGCGCCTTCTACGGGAAGCCGAGCCTCTCGCAAGCTGCGGCGAAGCCGCAGCCATCAACCAAGCGTTGATGGACCTCGGCGCCCGCGTCTGCACGCCTCGTTCGCCGCGCTGTCACGTCTGCCCTGTCGAATCCGAGTGTGACGCACATCACGCCGGCGAGGAGCTCGTCTACCCGGAGAGGGGGGAACGAAAGCAGATCCCCCACGTCGACGTCGTCGCCGGGATCATCTGGGAAGGCGTTCCGCTGGGGCCGGACGTGCGGATCTTGATCGCCCGCCGCCGGGACGACGACATGCTCGGCGGGCTCTGGGAATTCCCTGGCGGGCGGGTCGAAGAGGGGGAGACGTTCGGGGAGGCACTCGTCCGCGAGCTGCGAGAGGAGCTCGGCATCGAAGTTGGCTCGGTCGAGCCGTTCGTCGAGATCTACCCCGCGTACACGCACTTCCGGATGACGCTCCACGCGCATCACTGCCGGTACGTCGGAGGGAAGCCGCGCGCGATTGAGTGCTCCGATTGGGCGTGGTCGACGCTCGAGGGGCTCGACGCCTACGCTCTCTCGACCGCTGACCGGAAGCTCGTCGCCGCGCTCCGTCGTCGCGGTGACGCCTAGTCCTCACCGGCCGCTCGGGCGGTGTGTGAAGCCGATTCCACGAGAAGGTCGAGGCGCTTAGAACTCGATCTCGATCGCCAGTCCGTAGCTGACGAACGTGTACGAGTTGAAGTCCGCTTGGACGAGGATCCTCACCTTGTCGGACAGCTGAAGCTTCAACCCTCCGGCGAAGTGCTGAATCAGAGCGAATCCTTCGACCAACGCCACGTGCGCCTGGTACCCCACGAAGACTGGCAGGAACCGGACGTTGCTCTCGAAGAAGGCTTCGGCGAAGACGTCCCAGCCGAGGACCTCGAGGCTGTAGCCGCCGCCGAGACCGACCGCGAGGGCGAACGCGTCCGGCACATCGAACAGGGAGAACTTGACGTCGCCCGTGGCGCCGAACCATCCGAGGTCTCCTCCCTCGAGAGGGACCATGAACCCGGTCTGGAAACCCAGGTCGACGCCGTCCGTGAGCCCGATGGCCAATCGCGCTTGGGGCGTCAGGTAGTAGTCTTCGTCTCCCTGGTCCAGATTGAGGTCGAACAGGCCGGTTCCGATCACCAGCGCAACGTTGCCGGCGCCGATCGTCCTCGCTGTTTGAAAGAGGTTGAACAGGCAGCCGGTCGACGCCATCAGGACGCCCGCCAGCAGCCCCGCCGCGATCAAGACTCGTACGCGTCTGCCCATGTCTCCCCCTCGTCTTTCGAGTTCGTCGCGAGACTCTGCCAGAACGGGGGAGGGACTGTCAAGGCCGCACCACGTCCGTTTGCCGGCTCTACCGGCGAATGCTAAGATCCTCGTGAACCTTGGATCGGAGGGGCGTCGGAATGGCAGGGCATTCGAAGTGGGCGAACACGAAGTACCGGAAGGAGCGCCAGGACAAGAAGCGTTCCAGCGCTTTCGCGAAGCTGATCAAAGAGATCACGCTGCAGGCGCGAAACGGAGATCCGAATCCGGACCACAACCCGGGCCTCGCCCAGGCCCTCGACCGCGCCAAGGCGGCCAATCTGCCGAAAGACAACATCGAACGAGCGATCAAGCGGGCCACAGGCGACCTTGAAGGCGTCTCCTACGAAGAGGCGACCTACGAAGGCTACGCGGCAGACGGTGTTGCGGTCCTCGTTCGCGTGGTGACCGACAACCGGAATCGCGCGTCGGCCGGCGTCCGACACATCTTCAGCAAGCACGGCGGGAACATGGCCGCCGCCGGAAGCGTCGCCTGGCTCTTCGATCGGCGCGGCGTCGTCGTCCTCGCCGATCTACCGGAGGAGGTCGATCGCGACGAGCTCCTGATGTCGTTGATCGACGCGGGCGCGGTCGACCTGGACGATCAAGGGGAGACGATCGAGATCACGTGCGAGGCGGGCGACCTCCCGAAGCTGAGCAGTGCCGTGCGGGAGAGCGGGCTCGATCCGATTCGCGCCGAGGTGACGATGCTCCCCAAGTCGACCGTCCACGTCGAGGAGGCCTCGGCGGCGAAGGTTCTCAAGCTGATCGACGCGCTCGACGAGAACGAGGACGTTCAAGAGGTGTACGCGAACTTCGACATCGATGACGAGGTCTTGGAGAGGCTCAACGGATAGGCTGCGAAGGGAGAGAGAGATGAAGCGACATCGGTGGAGTCTGGCGTTCGTGGTGGTCGTACTCCTCGCGTGCGGGGCGTTCCTCGCGCACGGGGAGACGATCATCACGTCCGGAGGGTCCGTCCTTCAGGGCGTGATCGAGTTCGGCATCCCGGCCGTCGTCAGCTTGACTTCGGAGACGGGCGACGTGTTCACCGTGCAGCGGACGAACATGAAGTCGATCCGTTTCCCGGAGCGGGCCGGCGGCGACGTGACGATCGAGACGTTCGACGGGAACATCCTCGTCGGGGAGCTCGGCGGCGTTCCCGAAGTGATCGGGCTGAAGACGGGAAGCGGCGACGTCCAGTCGGTGAAGGTGTCGAGCATCGTCGAGATCCGGTTTGAGCAGGCGGCTGTCGCTGAGACGGCTCCGACGCAACCCGCGCCGGCGACGACGAAGCCTGTCGTGGCGGCGCCGATCGCGCGCCCCGGCGTCGACGAGCTCGTCGCGGAGGTCGTCGAGATCCACGAGACCGCCCGCGGTGGCGTCCTGATCGGTCTCGATAGCGGGATGCAGCTCGGATTCGTCTCGAAGAGCGGACTCGACATCCCGCGGTGGGCGCTCGGGCTGAACTTCCTCTTCCTTGGGGTCGACTTCCGCGACTACTTCGGCCCCTCCCTGAGGACCGTCGAGAAGGCGGCGCTCGAGCTTGCCACGGAGGATCCGACGCTAGATCTCGAAGGCCTGACGGACGCGGTGCGGAAAGAGGTCACGCCGTTCATCCTCCCGTACCTTCACGTCGGCACGAACACGCTCATCGTCCCTCAGATCGGCGGAGGGGTCCTCCTCCGTCTGGGGAGGGCGTTCTACGTCGATCTCGGAGCCGCGATCGACATCCTCGGACTGCCCTGGCTGTCCGTCGGATTGCAGATCGTGCTCTAGAGGGGGGCAAGCAACCTAAGGAGGAGCGGATGAAGAAGATGGTGGTGGTGGCGATCCTGGCGATGGTGGTGCTGGTCTCGATCGGCGCGGCCGCGCAGGAGAGCGAGGCGTGGATTCCGGGGATCGCCTCGTTCCTGATCCCTGGGCTCGGGCAGATCCTCAACGACCAGATCGAGCGTGGGATCATCCACTTCGGCGTCGACGTCGTCATCTGGGCGCTCGGATTCTACGGTGCGTCGTTCCTTCCCCCGCTGGTCTACGCCACGCCCGCGTTGCACCTCGGCTGGGCGATCTACAGCGGCTTGGACGCGTACAGGGTGGCGAAGGATCGCGGATTCTCGATCGGGTTCGTACCGAACGGGATCGCGTTCTCGTACAACTTCTGAGCGAGGGACGGATCTCGGACTAGAGGAGCACGAGCAGAACGGTCGTCGCGAACGTGAGGACGACCAACGCAAGTTGCAGGAGGCCCCGACCGACCCGGATCGGGGCCTCCTCCGTTCTGAGCAAGTCGTTCGAGAGGAGTTTCGCCCCGTCATCGCCGACGTCGACGACGAGTCGCCCGAGAGCCCGTCCGAACGCCCCCGCTTGTACGATCAGCGTTTTCCCGACGCGGACCGGCTCCGCGGTCTCCTCGTGCGAGTGCCCGGTGACGAAGACGTCGATTCCCGGGACGTCGCGGGCGGTCTCCGCCGCCACGGCGACCGGAACGTGCCCCACCGCAACGATGACGTCGACCGGCTCGGTGAGCCGTTCGATCTCACGCCGAATCGCGGTTGCAGGCCGCACGTGGCGGAGCCACGGGAAGTCGGGATACGGAAGGTGGAAGTTCGTGACGACGCCGACGAGGAAGATCCGAATCCCATCGACGACGTGGACGGTCGATGCGACGAATGGCGACGGGAGCCCGGCCGGCGTCGCGAGGTTTGCGCAGAGAATCGGGAATCGGGCGGCCGCGACAAGCTCGACGAGCCGATCGGATCCCCAGTAGAGCTCGTGGTTGCCGAGTGCCATCGCGTCGTAGCCGACCCGATTCATCCACGCCACCATCTCGTCCGCCCCCCAGACGGCGGCGAGCGGCGTCCGGAAATCCTGCAGCGCGTCCCCTCCGTCGAGGAGCAGAACGGGGACGCCCGCCGCTCGCTCCTCCTCGATCAGCGCTTCCAGGCTCTCCAGTCGCGCGAAACGCAGGTGAAGGTCGTTTGTGTAGAGGATCTCGAGCGGCCGCGCCCGGCCGTCGATTCCGGCGACGGTGAGCGTCGCGAGCACGAGGCCGATCGAGGCGAACGCGCCGATCCGGATCAAAGCGCCCCTCCTATCGAGAGGCGGAACCCGCTCTGCGTCGCGATGAGCGACGCCCCCCAGAGACGGGTTTCGCCAGGATGAACGCGGAGTCCGAGGATCGGCCCGAGACCGCCGTCCCGTCGTTCGAGCCCGAGAACCAGCGTCATCGTCTGGTGAAACGCGTGTTGAACGAAGCCCCATCGAGCTTCTGAGTCCCCCCACGTCCGACCGTAGCTGACGTGCACCGGTCCGAGGAAGAGCGTGGAGATGACCGAGATCCGTCGGATGCCGATTGTGGCGACGACGTTCAGCGGGAGAAGGTCCCTGACAACGAGGACGCGCGCCTCGAGGTCGAACAGATCGGCGGGAGAGGCAAAGGCGACGACATCGAGCCGGCGCGTCAGGCTCCGCGCGATCGAGGCCCGCCACGTTCCCTCCGACAGGCTGACGGCGACCGACGTGCCTCCGGGGATCCCGCCGAGGATCCCCTCCGGCAGGTCGTGAAAGGCGACGCAGGGGTACACGGATCCCCACGCCGCGGGGGACAGCAGAATTGCGAGGAGCAGCCCGAGCTTCACGAGAGACCAGGGTACTCGGGGAGGGGCGCTTCGCCAATCGTTGATTTCGCACCAACGGAACCACACAATCGACCTATGTTCCTCGAAACCGTCCGCGAGACGGTCCGAAGATGTGCGATGCTCGCTCCCGGCGATCGGGTCCTCGTTGCCGTCTCCGGCGGCGTCGATTCGGTCGTCCTCCTCCACGTTCTGCGCGAGATGGAAAGCGAATTCGACCTCGACCTCGTCGTCGCACACCTGAACCACGGATGGCGAGGAGAGGCCTCCGACGCCGACGCGCGCTTCGTCGCGTCGCTGGCGAAAGACGCCGGCCTCGAGCTCGTGAGCGAGTCGATCGCGGCAGGTGCGTCGGCGGCGCACGCCAACCTCGGGCGCGAGGGGGCCGCCCGCGAGGCGCGCCGCGCCTTCCTCGCGAAGACGGCCGACCGCCTCGACGCCGATCGAATCGCTCTCGGCCACACGGCGAGCGATCGGGCCGAGACGATCCTCTTCCACCTCACTCGCGGGGCGGGATCCGACGGTCTCGGGGGGATCGACGCGACGAGCGGCCGGATCGTCCGGCCGTTGATCGAGGTCGCTCGAGACGAGATTCTCACCTACGCGAACGCGCAGTGTCTCGCCTGGCGCGAGGACGCGTCAAACGCCGACCTCTCGTTCGCGCGGAATCGAATCCGCCACCGTGTCCTTCCCGAGCTAGAGCGGATCAACCCGCGATCGACAGAGGCGATCTGTCGTGCCGGGGACCTCGCCGGCGATGCCGCTCGAGTCGAAGGCTTCGTCGTCGGGGAGTTTTGGCCGGACCTCGCGACTGGCGAGAGACCCGGCGAGCTGTGCCTCCGTCGTTCCTCGCTCGCCCGCCTGCCGATCGAGGTCCGACGCCTCGTCTTGCGGGAGGGGTTTCGCCGCGTCCGCGGCGATCTGGCGGGAATCGAGCGGAAGCACGTCGATTGCGTTGCCGAACTTGCCGCGGCGGAGTCGGGACACCGGAGCGCGGATCTCCCGCGCGTTCACGTCCGCGTTGACGGGAACGCCGTCACGCTCTCCACGGCCTCGCCCCCCGTCGCGACGCACTGGGAATCGCCGGTCGAACTTGGCCGAAACAGCTTCGAGGAGCGCGGGTTCTCGCTCGATCTTTCCGTCGTCGGTCGAGAAGGGGGACGGCCCCAGATCGATCCGGCGGATCGCGCGGTCGAGGTCGCCGACGCCGAACGCGTCGCCTTCCCCCTCGAGGTCCGGAACCGGCGTCCGGGAGACCGGTTCACGCCGCTCGGGATGGAGGGGACGGTCCGCCTCAAGGACTTCCTCATCAACGAGCGAGTCCCGTTCTTCGATCGTGGGGATGTTCCCCTCCTCTGCGACCGAGAGAGAATCCTCTGGGTCGCCGGGGTTCGCCTGTCGAACGACGTCCGCACGAGCGAGGCGACGAGGCGTTTTCTCGTGATGCGAATGGAGGTCACGCGATGATCATCACGCTCCTCGTCTTCGTCGGCTCGCTCCTCCTCCTCGTCGGATTTCACGAGGTCGGTCACTTCGCGGCAGCGAAGGCGTTCGGCGTCTACGTCATCGAGTTCGCGATCGGATTCGGACCGCGCTTGGCGACCGTGCGCGGGAAGGAGACGCAGTACTCGATTCGCGCGATCCCGTTCGGCGGCTACGTTCGGATGGCGGGGGAGGATCGACGGGAGACCGACGAGACGATCGCGCCGGAGCGTCTCCTTTACAGCAAGCCACCCGGCGTCCGGGCGCTGATCAGCCTCGCCGGGCCGGCGGCGAACCTGCTACTCGCCCTTGTTGTCAGTATCGTCGTCGTCTGGTCGGTCGAGTTTCCCATCGTCCAGGTCGCGGACACGATCGCCGGTACACCGGCGGCCGAAGTCTTCCGCCCGGGCGACCGGATCTTCGAGGTCGACGGGCGCAGAATCTACCTACAGGACCAGATTAGCGAGTCGATCCAGCGCTCCGGAGGGGGCGAGATGGCGATCGCGATCGAGCGGGAAGGGGCGCACGAGACGGTTCGCCTTCACGCGATCTACGAAGACGAGGAGGAGCGCTACGTCGTCGGCGCGTACTTCCACTCGGTCGCGTACACCAACGAGATCGTCCTTCCTTCGCTCGACTCCTATCTCACGACGCTCGGGCTCCGCGACGGAGACCGGATCACGGCGGTCGACGACCGCGAGGTCGGAACCGGAGTCGGTATTCTGGTGGCACTCGAGTCGGCGACCGCGGAGACGTCGCTCGTCGTCCTGCGTGACGGGGAGTCACTCGAGATGGAGGTGCTCCACCCGGGCAAGCTTCTTGAGGAGATCAGCATCTCGCCTCCGTTCGCCAACCTCGGCGTCGACGCCCGCCGGACGGGATTCGTGGATGGGCTCGTCCTCGGGTCGGGTCAGTTCGCGGAGTACACGCGGATGATGGGAGACTTCGCGCGTCAGATCGTCACCGGCCGGGTCGCCCCGACCGACGCGCTGCAAGGGCCGGTCGGCGTTGCGCGGATCTTGGGGCAGGGGTTTCGCCTCGGACCGGCGGTCTTCTTTCAGGTACTCGCGTTTCTCAGCCTCAACTTCGGGCTGCTCAATCTGATTCCGTTTCCCGGCCTCGACGGAAGCCGCATCGGGTTCGTGCTCTACGAGAAGATTCGCGGGCGGCCGATCCCAGTCGAACGGGAGGGACTCATCCACGCCGTCGGGTTCGTGATTCTAATCGGACTGATGCTCCTGGTTACGTACAAGGATCTGGCCGGCCTCTTTCGATGAGGGCGATCGCCATCGCCGCGATCCCCTCTCCCCGTCCGAAAGCGCCCATTCCCTCGGTCGTCGTCGCCTTCAGGCCGACGCGATCCGACGCGATACCGAGCCGCTCGGCGAGCCGGGTCTTCATCTTCGGAAAGTGAGGGGTTAGCTTCGGCGACTCGGCGACGACCGTCGCGTCGACGTTTGCCGGTCGGTATCCTGCCGCGGCGAGCTTCTCCACGACATCGCTCAGCAGCGCGAGGCTCGACACTCCGCGGTAGGCCTCGTCGGAATCCGGGAAGTGCGTCCCGATGTCGCCGAGGGCGGCTGCACCGAGAAGTGCGTCGCAGATCGCGTGGGTCAGGACGTCGGCGTCGGAGTGGCCGAGAAGGCCAACCGTGTGCGGGATTTCCACACCGCCGAGGATGAGGGGGCGATCCGGTGCGAACCGGTGAGCGTCGAAGCCGAATCCGACCCGGCGATCATCCATCGCGCTCTCCCTTCGCGAGTTGCCTGACGATCTCGCCCGACAGGCCGAACGGGAAGCCACGTCGAGTGAGATAACTGAGCGTCCGCCGGTCCCGCGCTTCCTCACCGACTCCGGCCAGACGCTCGTACCGTTCGCGGGCGAGCCGCAGGATGAGCTCCCTCTCCAGGTGCTCGGGGTAGAGCTCTCCGAGAGCCTCCGAGGCGATCGCATCGGGGACGCCTTTCTCCCGCAGCTCTCGGGTCACCGCGTCGCGGGCGAGCGGGTGATGGAGAATCCGGTCCTCGATCCAGAGGCGTGCAAACGCCCGATCGTCGATCATCCCCGCGCTCTTCGCTCGGACGATCGTCGCCTCGATCTCGCGTTCCGCGAAACCGCTTCGCGCGAGGCGGGCTCGCGCTTCCTGCTCGGTTCTCGGCTGCGCCTTCAGCAATCGAACGAGCGCCGCCCACGGATCAGGCGTCGTCGGCCTCCTCGGACCCTTCCGCTGCTTCGGCCTCCGCTTCCGTCGGGAGGCCGGCCTTCGCTCGGATCTCGGCCTCGAGCCTCGCGGCGAGGGTCGGATCCTCCTCGAGCGCGACGGCGGAGTTGCCAATTCCTTGCCCGAGTCGCTCGTCGCCGAACGAGTACCAGGCGCCGCTTCGCGTGACGACGCCGAGTGCGTGGCCCGTGTTGACGAGGTCGCGCTCGCGCACGATCCCCTTCCCGTAGATCACGTCGAAGACGGCCTCGCGGAACGGCGGAGCGACCTTGTTCTTGACGACGCGGACGTTGATGTGGTTCCCGACACGCTCCGTTCCGTCCTCGATCCGCCCCGAGTTCCAGAGCTGCAACCGGATTGAGGCGTAGAACTTGAGCGCCCGTCCGCCGGAGGTCGTCGTCGTTGCTCCGTAGCGGGCACCGGAGATCATCGAGCGGATCTGGTTGGTGAACACGACGATCGTCTTCGACTGCGAGATCGCGCCGGACAGCTTCCGCATCGCCTGGCTCATCAGGCGCGCCTGGAGCCCGACCTGCGACTCGCCCATCTGCCCCTCGATCTCGGCCATCGGAACGAGCGCGGCAACCGAGTCGATGACGATGATGTCGATCGCTCCGCTTCGCGTCAGCTGCTCGGTGATCTCGAGGGCTTGCTCTCCGGAGTTGGGCTGCGACAGGAGGAGATGATCGAGGTCGACGCCGAGCGCGCGGCTGTACGTCGGGTCGAGCGCATGCTCCGCGTCGATGAACGCCGCCGTCCCGCCGCGTCGCTGCACCTCCGCGATCATGTGCAGGGCGACCGTCGTCTTCCCGCTCGATTCCGAGCCGAAGATCTCGACGATTCGGCCGCGCGGCACGCCGCCGACGCCGAGCGCGATGTCCAGCGCGAGCGATCCGGACGGCACGGCCTCCACCTGCATAACCTGCGCACGGTCGCCGAGCCACATGATCGACCCTTCTCCATACGCCTTCTTGATCTGCTTGAGTGTGTTCTCGAGTACTTCGCGCTTACCCATGCTCGATGCCCCCTCCATCTCGTCTGTCTGATATTCTAGGACAATCGCCTGTGCCCTTCAAAGGGCTTCGCACACCCTCGATCGGCCGTCCCGAAGACGACGCGATTCTTCCTCTCGTCACTCCTCCGATCGCGCGACGTCGGCCCGGAGCCGTTCTGCTTCCGCGAGGAACGCCTCCCCGTCGGATCGGCCGACCCCGGAGATCCTCACATCTCCCTTCGGCGTTCGGACGCGGACGCTTCCTCGCCGGTACACCAACTCGACGTGGCGAAGCGGGAACTCGCGCCCGCCCTCGACCGTCGTCGGCTTCCGCAGGAGGCGTTCGACGAGGCGACCGATTGCCCGCTGCACCATCGCGGAGACGAGTCCGTCCTCCTCGACCGTCGCCCGCCGGAGCCCCGCGAGGCCTTCGCGAACGCCCTGCTTCGGATCCTTCGCCACCTCGATGACGACCTCGCCTTCCTCGGTCAGGATCAGTGTGACCCGATCTCGTTCGTCCGAGACACGCGCGACTTCTCTCAACCACGCGACCTCGACGACGTCCTCCGGGCCGAGCCCGCGCAGGTTCCGCGCCCCGGTCGGGATGTATCGTACGTCGGGGAGCGTTCCGGCGCCCGTCCGGATCCCCTCGGTCGCCAGGATCTGTCCCCCCTTGGCGAACGCGGAGAGTCGTTGCGCGAGGTTGACCGCGTGGCCGATGAAATCGATGTCCGTCATCACCGGAAGTCCGCTCGAGATCCCGATCCCAACATCGATCGGCTCGTCCGGCGATTCGCGATTCCTCTCGCGAATCGCCTCCTGAATCCCGACGGCCGCGCGGACGGCGTCGGCCGGGGTCTCGAACGCGGCCATGATCCCGTCGCCCATCGACTTGACGACGATCCCGTACTCGTCGATGCGTGCGCGAAGGATCCCCTCGTGAAGCTGCGAGAGGCGAAAGGCGGCCCGGTCCCCGCGGCTCGCCGTGAACGCGACGAAGCCACGAAGGTCGCTGAACAGAAGGGCGATCTCCTCGCCGGCCTCGATCTGCGAGCGCAGGATCTGCCGAACCTTGAGCATCCGACTCCATGACACGGAAAGCGGCCTCCCAACTGGAAAGGGGGATCACCGTATTATACTATCGAACCCGGCCTCGGGCCGTACGAACGGAGCCCGCGCGCTCCCGCTTGGGGCCTGACGATAGGAGCGCGAAGGCGCTCCGGCCTGTGAAGAGAGCACACGCTCTGACGTGTGAAAGGAGCGCACATGGACGAGAAGAGAATCCTTCCTCTCCTGAAGAAGACACCGATCTTCGCCAACACGAGCGAATCGAGCTTGAAAACGATGCTGAAGTCCGCCGTCGAGAAGACGGTCGAGGCGGGCAAGAAGCTCGTGGAGAAAGGTGAGAGAGGGACCGGCTTCTACTTGATCCTCGAAGGCCGGGCCGAGGTCGTCTCCGACGGTGAGAAGCTTGCCGGTTTCGGTCCCGGGGACTTCTTCGGTGAACTTGCCGTCATCGACGGAGCGCCGAGGACCGCCGACGTGGTTGCCGTCTCCGAGACGAAGTGCGTCGTCGTCTCGCAGTGGGCGATGCGGAGCATCATCTCGACCCACCCTGAGATCGCGTTGAGCATGCTCGAGGAGCTCGTGCAGAGGCTCCGCGCCACCGACGCCACGCGCTGAGGGGTCCGTTGGACGACGGAATTCCGATTCTCTGCCTCGGCTCGGGGGCCGCGCTCACCGACGGGCGACTCTGGAACTGCCTTCTCATCGATGGGAAGGTGCTCCTCGACATCCCGCCGACGGCGATTCCCGAGATGCACCGTCTCGGCGTCGATCCGAGGTCGATCGACGTCATCTTCATCAGCCACTACCACGCCGATCACAGCTTCGGTCTGCCGTTCCTCCTACTCGAGTACTGCGTGCGCTACGAACGGAGCGAGCCGTTGTACGTCGTGGGCCCCGCGCGACTGGAAGAGACGGTCGAGGCGACGTGCGAGCTTGCGTGGCCCGAGATGCGCACGGGGGGGATCCATCCGCACGTTCCTCTCCGATTTGTCGAAGTCGCGGAGGAGGGGGACTATCGCGCCGGGGACCTCGACTTCACCGCGGTCCCGATGCGGCACTTCGACCTCGACGCGCTCGGGTATCGCTTCACGTACGAGGGGAAGACGTTCGCATACACCGGCGACACGGGAAGCTGCGCGGAGGTCGGCCGCCTCCTGAGTGGGGTCGACGTTGCGATCATCGAACTGACGCACCCGCGTGCCTCGGACGACCCGGGACACCTGGACGTTGACGAATTCGCCCATCTCACCGCCGCGCTCCGCGCGCGCGGTGCCTTCGTCCTCGCCACACACATGAGCGAGACCCCGGCGAGTGCGCCCGGCGTCACGATCTGCGAGGACGGCGAGACGTACTTCGTGTAGAAAGGCCCGTTCGTAGTTCGTGAGTTCGCAGTTGCCGGTCCGAGCGAGCCTGTTGGGCGTCTCGGATGGTCTCCGTCAGACCAGCGGGGACTCCCGGCGCGCTTCGAAGCAGTCTCGACACCGCGCCTCGTAGGTCTCGGCGCCCCCGACTTGGATGACGGGTCCGTCGGTCGGGGCGGGCTGTCCGTCGACCAACCGCTGCGACCGGGTCGCGACGCCTCCGCACTTCACGCAGACTGCCTGAAGCTTGTCGACGCGATCGGCGAGCGCCATTAGTCGAGGCATCGGCCCGAACGGCTCCTCGGCGAAGGTCAGGTCGAGGCCGGCGACGAGCACTCTCTTCCCGCGTGCCACCAGCGCTTGGCAAAGGGCGGGCAGCCGCTCGGAGAAGAAGTTCCCCTCGTCGAACGCGATGACGTCCGCTCGGTCGAGCGCCGGGGGGCCGACGAGGGCGATCAACTGCTCGACTGTCTCCTCCCCCGGTTCGAGGAGGCGCGCGTCGAACGCCCTGCCGTAATGGGTCATCACCGTGTGCCTGCTGTAGCGATCGTCGATCGTCGGCTTGAAGAGCAGGAGCCTCCCGCGCGCGATCCTCACGCGCTCCAGTCGGCGGATCAGCTCCTCGGTCTTTCCCGAGAACATGCATCCCGTGATCACCTCGAGCTGGCCCGATTTCCGATGCATCCCTTCCCCCTTCCGTTAGTCCTGCGGCAGGAGTGCCGCGGTGTACAGCGCGTCGAGCGGTCGCTCGGCCGCGATCAGCCCGTTGTGGAACAGGTACGCTCGCAACGTCGCCCAAATCGCCGGATCGTCGTGCCGCGCTCCCGCCGCGTAGAGCGGGAGGGTTGCGTCGAACGCGCGACGGTTCAGTTCGTCGTCGAGCTCCGGATTCGCTTCGAGGAACCGGTGAAAGGCAGTGGTCGGGTTTGCCCGAGTGAACGCGATCGCCTGCGAGAGAACCCCGAGGAACGCTTTGAGATCCGACCGCCGTTCGACAACCAGGTCTTGGTTTGCGACGAGGATGATGTCGTAGGTGGACGGGATGCAGTAATCCTCCTGTGCGAAGAAGACGGGCTCTCGTCCCTGCAGCGCGACCTCGATCGTCTCGAAATTCCGGAACGCGCCGATCGCGTCGATCGATCCCGTCAAGAGCGAGGCGACCGTCGCGTAGCCGACGTTGACGAGTTCGACCTCGTCGATCGCCACGCCCGCGCAGCGAAGCATCGTCTCCCACAGGATCGGCTCCAGCGGGGCGAGCGAGTAGCCGATCCGGCGTCCGGCCAAGTCCCCCGGAGCCGAGATCCCGTCGCCGGCGAGACAGAGGAGTCCGCCGAGGTTCCGGTCGATCAGCGCGCCGATCGCGAGGAGGGGCAGCTCCTCGGCGCGCGCGATCAGGTAGTTGATCTGAGGGGTCAGCGCCACGTCGATCGTCCGTGCGGCCGCGAGCTTCAGCGGGTCGCTCGGGTTCGCCGGGACGACGATCTCCACGTCGAGGCCCCGCGCTTCGAAGAGTCGATCGGCCAGCGCGACGTAGAGGGGCGCGTGGTTCGGGTTCGGGAAGTAGTCGAGACAGACGCGCAAGGATTGCCCCGCTCCGGCGACCGAAAGCGCCACGAGCGCGGCTGCGACGACGATCCTACAGCGCAAGATCCCCCCTCGATTCCCGGTGCTCGGCTACGACGCGGACGTCCTCCGCCAGCGCAGGGCCCACCGCTCGATTATCCGAACGGCGCCGAACAGGAGCAAACCGACGAGCGCGAGCGCGAGAATCGCGGCGAAGACGACGTCGACTCGCAGGAGTGCGTTCGACTGAAGCATCAGGAAGCCGAGCCCGCGGCGGGCGCCGATCCACTCTCCGATCGTCGCGCCTACGACCGACAGGGTCGCGCCGACCTTCCATCCGCTGAACAGCGAGGGGAGGCTCCCCGGCAGGCGGAGCTTGACGAAGATCTGCCATCGGCTCGCGCCGAGCGAACGGAAGAGGTCGACCGTCTCCGCGTTCGCCGACCGGAGCCCGTCGATCCCGTTGACGACGATCGGGAAGAACCCGATCAGCGCCGCGACGACGACCTTCGGCCAGAGGCCGTAGCCGAGCCAGACGATCAGAAGCGGCGCGATCGCGAACACGGGGATCATCTGCGATGCGACGATCAGCGGGTGGAGGGCCCATTCGAGGACGGGGGCGTAGACGATCGCCACCGCGAGGAGGAACCCGGCCGCGCTCCCGAGGAGGAGGCCGAGCGCGATCTCGGCGAGCGTGACGACGGTGTGTCCCCAGATCATCGGGAATCGGACGACGAACGTCGCCGCGATCCGGCTCGGCGGAGGGAGGATGTAGCCGGGGACGCCGGCGAGGCGCACGGCGAGCTCCCACGCGGCGAGGAGCGCGGCGAGAAGGAGAATCGGAGCCAGGATCCGCTTCGCCCGCTCGTTCATTCCGCCTCCTCGGTGAGAAGCCGAAGGAGCTCCTCCTTCTGCGAGACGAACGCCGGCTCGGCCCGCGACCTCGGCCGCGGGAGTTCCGCCTCGATCGCGCACCGGACGCGCGCCGGCCGCGGCGAGAGGACGAGGACCCGATCGGAGAGGAGGAGGGCCTCCTCGACGTCGTGGGTTACGAGAAGGACCGTCTTCCCGAGCTCGCGCCAGACGTCGAGGAGCCATTCCTGGAGGGTCGTCCGCGTCAGCGGATCGAGCGCGCCGAGCGGCTCGTCGAGGAGGAGGATCTCCCGATGGGCGAGGTACGTCCGGATGACGGCGACCCGCTGGCGCATCCCGCCGGAGAGCTCCCGCGGGTAGAGCTCCTCTGCGTTCGCGAGTCCGAACCGCTCGAACAGGGCGCGCGCCTCTCGGAGCGCGTCCGCGCGTGGGTGTCGAAGGACCTCGGCGGCGAGGACGGCGTTCCCGAGCGCACGCCGCCACGGAAGGAGCGTCTCCTCTTGTGGGAGGTAGGCCATCGCCTCCGTCTGCCGCGTCTCCCGCCCGCGGAGCCGGATCGTTCCATCGTCCGGCTCGAGGAGTCCCGCCAGCACGCGGAGGAGCGTCGTCTTCCCGCACCCGGACGGCCCGAGGCACGTGGTCCACGACCCGTCGGCGAGCGAGAACGAGAGGTCGGAGAGAACCTCCGTCCGACCTGTCTTCGCTCGGAAGGCGAGGGTCAGCCCCGCCACATCCAGGATTCCTCGTCCCTCTTCTGGCCTTCTCATTGCGAGTCCCCATCCGGAATTGGTTCGGTCCGCCATTGTAGCAGTCCCGTCGCGGAAGCTCCTCGGGCGACGATCGTGCTCTCGCGGTCGTCGAACAGGTGCGAGACGAGTCGGACGCATCGGGTGGCGCCGTGCGGGCAAGGCGCGTACACTTCGCGATAGTTTCGTAGGCAATTCACTCGCATACCAACCCAACCAAGAATTGCAGTCAACCCGAGCTGAGCGTGCGACTTGGCTCAACGGAGCCAAGGAGTGTTCAGTGAGTTTCGAACGATTCTCGCTTGACTGGCGGATTGCCGCCGGAGTGAAGTCCGTCGGCTACACGGTGCCGACACCGATTCAGGAAAAGGCGATCCCGGCGATTCTCCGGGGGCGCGACGTGCTCGGCCTCGCTCAGACAGGAACGGGGAAGACGGCCGCCTTCGTGCTTCCGATTCTTCAGCGATTGAGCACGGGCCCTCGCGGGAGGGTGCGCGCGT
>Ga0180431_10004186_pt1 | contig 18142 bp, 14 predicted proteins | sample SS_ome_11_FD_132459 | JGI IMG/M metagenome (GOLD analysis project Ga0180431, IMG submission 132459) | Hypersaline lake sediment archaeal communities from the Salton Sea, California, USA - SS_1_MS_1 metaG | ecosystem: Environmental > Aquatic > Non-marine Saline and Alkaline > Hypersaline >... | reverse complement strand
ATCAAAGGGGGGCCCCTTATGGTACCCCCCTTTCTCTAGTAAAAGGTCATCAAAGGGGTGGCCTTATGGTACCCCCCTTTCTCTAGTAAAAGGTCATCAAAGGGGGGCCCCTTATGGTACCCCCCTTTCTCTAGTAAAAGGTCATCAAAGGGGTGGCCTTATGGTACCCCCCTTTCTCCAGTAAAAGGTCATCAAAGGGGTGGCCTTATGGTACCCCCCTTTCTCTAGTAAAAGGTCATCAAAGGGGGGCCCCTTATGGTACCCCCCTTTCTCCAGTAAAAGGTCATCAAGATCAATAACCCGTGAAAAAAGGTGTGTCTGCATTGCTAGGGTGCCACGTACACTCTCCATTAGTGCAGTCGTTACACTCCAAAAGATTTGATTCCTGGTAAGCGTTATACTTGTTACCTGTTGTGCATCGTGAACATAGAAAAGCCTTTCCGTAATCGGTTTCTGTTTCTTGAACGCAGAAAGCATAAACACCACAACTATCACAACACTCGCGATCGCGATCTCTAATTTCGATTTCAGAAATGGGGCAATGTGGCGTACCATCGACAAGACAACCTTTTAAAAATATAATGCTCTCTGGATTTATCTCTCTAGTCAACCGACCAAAATTGTCTTTTTGAAAGTATTGTTTTTCGTTCAAACCAGTGGTTATATCTAGATTTAAAAGCTCGGCCATGTATTCTATGCCACGTCTTTCTGTTTTCAGAATATGAGACATGGCCCCCACGACCACGTCTATATCTAAGTAATTGATGTTAATATTATGTTTTTCAAGAAGTTGTTGGACACCACGGACTACATCAGGATTTGGAGGTATTATCTTTTCGCTCATAAACCCCACCTCCCTTCTCAAGAAACAAACTTAAATACTCATTTATGTCTGCAAATTTTTGGGCCCAAACAGCACATTTCTTGATTAGTTCCTTGTTCCCACTACAGATACATTTATTCATCAAATAATGAATGCATTGTACCATCTCTTCTACATCATCGGCCTGTGTGTTAAAAAAGAACTCATCTTTTTTTCTTTCCCACTGTTTTTTCACGAGAGCATGCTTCTGTTTAGTGCCTAAGATAATTTGCTCACGTTGTTCTTCAGTTAGATCGGGTAGAAGTTCTTTCTCACTTTTAGGGATAGCTTTATCAACCTCTTGTTGGATTATCTCAAATAGCTGACGCGATGGTGCCTTGGGCCAGTGTAGTTTTGTGGCCAACTCACTGCTGTCATCATTAAATATAAATTGGCAGCTAGGGCAATGTTTAGGCTTGTCTGTAGCGCTAATAGGCGCTTCGCACCGAGGACAAATAAAAATCATATTGATACTTGCAACCATAGATACTCCTTTTGTTGCTGTTCATAATCCTTATACCAGGATTTTGACAATGACAGTGTTCCGATTTTACTATAGAATTTACTAGGAGCAAAAGATACACTATAAGAGGAGGTCCCATGAAAAACCAACGCCCTACAGGCAGTTTTGGTTTGCCTGAAGATATGCTCAAAGCAATCAACGAGGTGAAAAAGAAGCAAAAAGACATAACTCAAGATCAACCGGATCAACCGGTGCATGATGTAGAGGAGCAAGTAAAACAAGCTCCTAAACCTGAGAAGGAAAATCCACGTAAAGAAGATGCATCGAGACAGGATGAGACTCCTACAGTTCAAGAAGTTGTTGATAGGATAAAAAAAGATCTGAGGATCGATTTAGATGATGATGATGTTTGGGCCCTGTTTTCTACTTACAAAGTTACTAAGAGAGGCGTGTGCATTATACCAGATAAGCTCTATGCCACATTCGCAACACTAACTATAGACGACAACAAACAAATAGATCGCCTGATGGCAGAAGATCTAGATACAAAACGTCTCGAAGACGGTCATATGACAGTTAGGACTCAACACCTTCTGTCACGGGGAGTGTTGGAGTTAGGAAAACGTGATAATTTAAAGTCAATTGGTGATACACCTGAAGAAAGATTTGAAGAACTAGGTAAAATGAGTGCTTTGGTCGTAGACAGGATAGGGCGGAAGTGGAATACATTTACGTTTATCGTAGATCAACTCCTCAAGGAGGGAGATGAACTAAAAAACGTCTGAGTTCTTCCAAAAATAGCGCACGCTCTCAATTGATATTGGAAGGACTAGATTTAGAAGTAGGGAGCGTGCGAGAACAGTTAGCATTAACCGCATATCGAGACAATCAGTACACTAAATATGTACAGACTCTCTTGATAGTGAAGGCCATTATGGTAGCATCAGATCGTATATCTGCTGCTCTTACTGATGGGCAATCCTCTTCAGGTAATGATTTAAAAGAACTGCTCCAAACATACAAAGAGCTCTTAATGCCAGAATGTGTAGAAGAAAGAGCGAAGCAAGCAGAAAAAGTTCAAAAAATCATGAAACGAGAGTCAGAGATCGGGGCATTTAAAGTAGAGCCTATGGTTTTTGGCCAAAGGAAAAAGAAGGGATTGAATTGAGATGCCAACATATGTAGATGACTTGAATCAAGTTACTGCTGCCAGTGTAGCTGGTGCCCAGCATTATACTCAAACAGTTTCTGGAGGTATGCAAAGGCTTATGTCAGACCTAGGTCGCATGATGCCAGAAGCTCCTCCAGCAAATATGCATCCTTATGTACAAGTAAGACATGGAATGTATGGACATGAAATGTCACTAACAGGCGATGTAAAGGCCATGCTAGGCTTTGGCACACCCAACACAACCACTACTTATGAATATCAGGCATTGGCCCGAGAAGACATGAGTAGACGTATTGCAAATGCTTCAGTCTTCGGGGCAATGAATACGGCAGGTGCTGCAGCAACATGGGTTGGCGGCAGTGCGATGTTCAGCGCAGTACCGAAGGTGTTTAAGGCAGGAAGGGCCATTGCAACTGGCATGGGAATGGGGGCAATGGGTGCAGGAGCAGTAGGCGTGGCCGCTGCAACTGGTGTAGGTGCCTTAGGTCTGGCCGCATTCGAAGCTGCAGATAGAACTATTGGTAAAATAGTAGACGATGTAAAAGATCGACAAGATGTGATGAATTTCTTGGAGGCATCATCGTTTCGATATATGCAAGGTCAAGGGCCTGACATTGACGAAAAGTTTGGCGCTGGATTCAATCGTAAAGCACGAGGGCAAATCGCAGAGGCCATCAAGCAAGTTGACCTAGGTGATTCTCGTTTTAATATGCAAGATCTGAAAGGTGTCCTTGAGCGTGGAACAGAAATGGGAATGTTTGAAGGTACTCGAGATGCAGAAGACTTTGCATCTAAGTTCAAAGATCTCACAAAGAATTTAAAGACAGTTACTCGAGTACTACATCAATCCTTGGCCGAAGGAATGCAAACTATAAAAGATCTGAAGGAGCAAGGATACCGTGGGCCTGCGGCGATTAATCAGGCCGTAATGCAAGCAGATGTTCTAGGCACTGCTTCTGGTAGAACTGCAGCTGAGATGCTTTCCATAGGCAGACAGGGAGCAGAAATGGTTCGAGGGACAGGCATTAATCTGTCTACAGGATCAGGGATGATGCAGCAGACTTACGGAATGTTGCAAGGAGCTATTCAGGCAGGAACATTGGATAAAGAATCCGTGGCCCAGGCCGGAGGTATCGGTGCTCTAACACAAAAGGTGATGGGCCAAAGTATCGGCATGATGAACAGTGAGTATGGTCGTGGCATATTATTTTCTCTAATGAACAAAGGCGGCGGATTAGATGTTAATCGTCTCGAGTCTCTTGCATCAGGAGAAACTTCACTAGGTGATGTTCTGGGGCAGGGAAGAGGTAATTTAGATACAGGCGCTAACTATATCAAAGCAGTCATCTCTAGAGGACAAACCATAAAAGATATATCTAAAAAATATGGAAATATGGGAATGGTTTATGCGTCGATGGGTGCTGAAATCACTGCGGCAAAAGAAATAGTGGCCCGTCACAGTACAGATGATAATCCTCTGTCAGTTCGTGAGGCCATTAAATTTGCGGCCATGCAAAGAGGTGAATCGGAAGAATCTATAGATGCTAGACTTGCAATTTTTGATAATGTTGAAAATCAACGTTCCAAGCAAGGTGCAGCGCTCAGGACGACGGCCGCAAAAATGGCAGGTGAAGAACTAAGAGAACGTGTAGACATAGCTGGCAGGCTTGGTGACAAAGTTGACCGTCTTTTTCAACCAATAAGTCGTGATGTAGGGAGAGCTGTTGATAGCATACAAAAATCTGTTTCAGATGTATATACAGATGTATCAGAATCTTTTCAAGACTGGGTAATGGGAACAGAGCGGGTAAAAGGTAGAAATATTACAGGCAAAGATATTTATAATGTAATTATGAGCGGAGGTGCCGGCCCCCAGGAATCACGAAGAGATCGAGAGTTGAAAGAAAGACTCGACGACAATATTTGGACACAGGCAGAAAAGAAAGCATTTATTGCTCATAAAGAAGATGCAGGTAAGTTAACTGCCGCGAAGCGAGAATTAAATATAGTAAATGAGCAGATAGATCGAGGTGGTATTCTATCTAAGGCCGCGTTGGGCGGGAAATTAACTCCCCAAGAGCAAGATTTACTAAAACGACAAGGTGAGCTACAAGAGAGTGTAGAGGACTACACAACATATTCAAGCATAGACAAAGAAGTAGGTGACAAATTCCTCGATGTTGGTATAGGTCGTGCTGCAGGAGATTTAAAGAGTTTAACGAAGTACGTCTTTAATAAAGAATGGGATGACCTTACTCGCAAAGAAAAAATGTATCTTCAAAATAAGGCCTCTGAAATAGGTGGCATGACGAGAGTTGAAGAACAAATCAAGCAGAAAGTTAGTGATGCTTATAAAGAGCGTAAGGAAATCGGTGTAAATGCATTGCTTGCGAGTCAGGAAAAAATCAAGAAACTCGAGACTGATACAGAGTCTTCTCGAGAAGAGATTATAGAAGATATTCTGATAAAACCCATGGATCGTCTCACAGGAGGGCTTCCAGCTTCTATAGAGCGTCTCCAAGAAGATAAAGAAGGTGCTAGAGCACTAGATAGCTTTATTACATCGACAGGTAGGCTGAAGGAATTGCAAAAGAAAGCTGATTCTGCAGAAGGTTTATCAGAGCAGGAACAGAAAGAGTTAGCTGATGTCACTAAAAAGCATAAATCATCTATCAAGCAAATGACTAAAATTGGAGAGATGTCATTGCCAGATGTGATGAAATTAAAAGAAAGATTGCTTACATCAGATAAGCCAGAGCTATTAGCAAAGCATGCAGAAGTTTCGTCAAATTTATTTAAGGCCAGAGGAGGAGATGCACGACAAAGGCTAGTAACTGCACTTGAAGATAAGTTTGCAGGAGTAACCCTTAGGGCCGCAGGCAAGTTATCAGATGAAGATGATCGTGAAGATCTTAGGGACATACTTGAAAAAGTCCGTACTGGAAAAGGGTTGTCCACAGGGGAAACAGAAGATCTCAGTGAGATAGCGAAAAAATCCGGGGAGAGTGCACTTTCTACTATAGTTCGAAGGGCCCGTACGATAAAAGATATTGACAAGGTCTCTGGCGATGATCCTGACAAACTCAAGGCAAATCTGGATAGATTCTTGAGCCAAGAGAACATGTATAGTGGGATGAGCAAAGAAGAACAAAAGAAGGTCTTGAATAAATACGCTCAGATGACCACTGATGAACGAGAAAAAACACTGTTACAAGAAATGTCCTTAGTCGGAGAGAGAGACGTTGCTGGCACGGGTGCTGTAAAAGGAGGACGCCAGTCCAAGACGATAGAGCAGGAATTATCAGTGATGCAAGGTCTTGCTGACGTCCAATCTCGTATTAGTGACAATTTACGACAACTCGAAAAATTAAGTGCACACCTATTACCTAAGACGAAGGTTAAGTAGGAGGAGTTATGGGATTACTTGATGTAACCAAGAGGTTAAAACTTGATAACCTAAAGGCCTCAGTCTTGAAAAAGACAGGATTCGAATCATTTAATAAAGTAGTTAATAATGTGAATCTCAATAATATTAGCCTAGATAACTTAAAGTCGTTAGTTGATACTAGATTCACGCAAGGTTTAGATTGGGATTCCCTGGATCTTTCTTCAATGGATTCAGATTTACTTAATTCACTTGCTCCTGGGTGTCTCGATGTCAGCAAGCTAAAGAAAAAGCTTTCTAATGTTAGCTTACTCAAAGGGAAGATTACGGAGCTTGTGGATACACAGTCTGGAACCATGGCCATAGGCTCAGAGGTTCGAGTTAATGGGGATGTAGAAGATATCATTAGTGCTAAGGCCATTAGTCAGGGAACGAATATGCAAATGGCGAATAGGGCCGCTGCTATTAAATATGAATCTTCTTCTAGGAAGTCTATACCTTCTAACTTTGTTGGAAAGGAATCGGTGGTATAATGGGACAAGCTTACAGGGAAGTAGTCGTTGACGTAGAAGAAGAAACACTTTCACGTGAAGAAGCGAAGGATTTACTAGATGCAGAAAAAGCAGCTAGAGATAAGCTGAGGAAATCTTACGGCACATCTCCAGCAAGTACTTCAAAAGTTCCTAGCCAGACTAAAACACAAAGAAAAGGTACGGCCGCAGGTTCAGAGACTTATTATACAACGGAAGTATCACCTACTGATCTTGTACCGAATCCAGATGAAAAAGTAACAGAGCAAACTCCAGATTTCTATCGTAATGGATCGCAACGTGTAGTAGAGACTACAGACCCCATTACAGGGGAAGTATCGAGAAATGTTGAATGGTTCCCTGTTCCAGAATTAATTGCTGATAGATCAGGGCCAATGCTATCGAGTATTCGTTTGATAAAGACAAACAGTGTCCCTCGTAAGGATAACCGTAAAGATCCAGGCGAAAGATTAATTCCGGAGTTTAGTAAATTCTTTCTCACATCTGTTCAAGAAGGACATCAAGAAAAATTTCAGACAGTTGAGACCTTTAATGACTGGTATGCATTTTTCTATGGGGAAAAACCCCCAATCTATAACTTTTCGGGTTATTTGTTAAACTTGGCCAACTACAACTGGTGGAATGAATTCATCTATTATTACGAAAACTTTTGGCGTGGTACAAAAGCTGTTGAGCTAGGTGCAAAAATATACTTAACTTATAACTATCAACAGGTACAAGGTTATATTCTGAATGTGAATACCAATCTTCAAGCGGCCACGGATAAGGCAGCGCCTTTTTCAATATCTATGCTTGTGACAAAAAGAAAGATTTTCAATGGAATAAAAGGCGACAATATCTTGCGTGATAATCTGTTACCTGTACAGGGGCTCTTTGATACAAATGCGAGTGCGACTCCTTTTGTACAACAGTTAGCAGCAAACTATCTAAAAGGGGCGATCCCTGCGAAAAACAATGAACAGATTAAAGATAGCAACCTCGGTGCTGCTGATAAAGCGATTAAAAATAGTTCACAATCAGCACAGACACAAAATACAGCAAGTGTTTCTCAGGATACTGTAAACACTAATAAGCCGCAAGGTGAATCCTGGGCATCAAATATTACTAAAGGATTAGGTTCCTTTTTGGGATTTTAATTTATGAGTCAAGGTAAAAAACTAGATGCACTTTTGATGATTGAAGGTAGATCTATTCCCTTTGCAGGGGCCACATGTACATATAGGACAGGCCAGCCGGCAGTTGCCAATATCGAAATGGTTCCGCTAAGAGAGATCAACGATATTTTGCCTAGAACAATGGTGCATATTTTTGTCAAAGATTTTAATCATACTTCTAAGAACAAACCATGGATTTTACTTTTTGAGGGTGAAGTTTATGGTTATGCAATGGGAAAATCTGCAAACAGTAGATCGACTACATTAATGTGCATGGGGCTATCTAATTACTGGGATAACGCCAAACAATCATATATGAATGTACAGACATCTACAGATACAACTGGTAACATGCTTAATTCGGCAGTGACTCAAGAATCTGCTACATCTAATCAGGCAGCGTATAAAGAAGGGACGGGCTCATTAAGTGCGTACTTAGTGAATGTTATCAAAACAAAACTTAATGCTAAAGGAGATCCTGAAAAGTTCTTAGAAGCAATTTTGGATGTAATTTCGGCCATTAGAAATGTTAATAGTTTCTTTCGATATAATGAAGCGAGGTATCGGATTTCTGACCGAATAGGTTTTTTCCCCTCTGGGAAAATTTCTGAGATCCTCGACTTTACCAATAAAGAGCAATACCTTGAATCTATTGCAGGTGGTGGCAATGGGGGCACTAGAACTATACGGCAAATTCTCAATTATTTGATGGGGCTGACATTTCATCATTTTGTATCTGTACCTTGCCCCTCGAAGATAGCAGCACCTGATACAGTACAAGATAAGATAGGGCCGAAGCAAGATAAAACAATAGGATCTTTTTTATTTAAACCAGATAGTTTTATGTTGCCTCCTCCACGTTGTAATGTTATTTATCCTGATCAATATAATCAGTTCCAATATACTAGAAACTTTTTTCATGAAATATCTCGTTTAAATTTTCGCCCAGGGCCTACAGTAGCTGATACTAAGTTAAATATAAATATCCCTCGTAAATTTCAAAAAGCATTTATAGCACCGTCGGGGTACTCAGAGTATTATAATGCAAAGTCTGACGATAACACCCAGTATTCTTCAGTGACTGATACTGTATATTCTAATCCAGGTATCAGTGGTAGTTTTGGCGATAAAGAAACTGGATTAACTGTTTCTACTATCCTAAAAGACTTTCATTTTATGAGTTATGAGGAAGTTCTAAAAGGAATCTTTGGTGATCAAGGGCATATGATGCAGTCTGCTCAACTACTATCGAAAGTATCTTCCTTTGGTACGCAAAATAAATTTTACCAGCGGGCCACAGATTTTATGTTCTTCAAAAAGAGATTCGCTTCTCGAGTAGCACAATTAAGTGGCCCGTTAAATCTTAGCCCGGTCCCAGGATTTTCTATTCTAATTTTAGATGACAGTGAAGCTGAACAACATGTTACAGGACATCTGGAAGGGGTAACGCATTCTATCCGAGCAGACGGAGGAGGCTTTACTTCATATGAAGTCTCTTTTCCTCGTCTAGTTGAGGAGAAGGATCTATGGGAAGGTAATGTTTCTGAACCACCAATCCCTCCATGGTATGACGAAGCATACTTTGGGCAACGCCGGAAGGTGACGGCAGACGATTATAAAAATCTTCCAACTAGCGTCCAAGCTAGAGTTAAAAACATGGGTGTTGTTAATGATTTTGGCAATTCTCAGCTAGGCAAAGTATATGCTACCTTACTAGGCGATTCCAAGAGAGATGGCCAATCTTACTTAGGATCAACACCTATTACGACGACTAAATACCCTTCTATTACTGCAGCTACATTGGAGATCATGCGAAGATATCGTTGGGCAAAGTCTAATGGCGTGACATCAGAACATATTAATAAGTACACTAGAAGAGATTATGTATATCTATCAGAGATTTTTGAATTTTTAGGTGCGGAACTAACAACGTCCCAAAAAAATGCAGACTACAATAATGTAAAGAATATCATTTTTAAAGGTGAAAGATTTGATGGCGGTTATGTAGACTATGATCCAGATGAAAGTGAAAGAGATAAGGCTTTAAAAGATTTGTTTGGCAAAGAGGCCATAAAAAGACGTAGAGATCCAATAAATAAGTATAGATCTAAACTTCTAACAGAAAGAGGGTTTCGTGGATAGAACACAACAAGACTTACTTTTGTTTAAGCAATGGAAAGAAGATCCTTCAAAGGAAAATTTCCAAGCAATATATCGACAAATGCTACCTGTCATCAACTATGCCAGCGACAAAGCAGCAAGAAATTCACAGGTACCCCGCTCTGTCTTCAAGCTTGAAGCTGCACAGCAGTTTTATAATGCTTTACAGAAGTTTGATCCATCGAGAGGATACCAATTAAATACGTATGTACACAGCAGAGTTGAGCCTAAATTAAAGAGAATTAACTATAAATATCAGAACATAGCTAGGATACCAGAAAGAGATCGAAGTAGAGGAGGTGTTTCTGATATCAACAAGCTACAAAATTCTGAGGTGGTTTTAAGAGATAAACTAGGAAGAATGCCGTCTGATGTAGAAATTGCGCAAGACCTAGGATTTACTGTACAAGATGTGGGGAGGCTACGGAGTGAATTGCGCAAAGATTTATCCTTGACGGCTATGCTTGATGAAGAAGTTCTTTCTAATAAGTTTCAAGAAGACGATATTCTTTATGCAGTTTATTATGATTTACCTCCCGAAGCACAACTAGTTCTAGACCATATAGAGGGACTACATGGCAAAAGGAAAATCTCTACTGCCCTTGGCAAGCCTGATTGGAGTGGAATCGCTCAAGAGTTAGGCATGAGCATTTCTAAAATACAAAGAATGAAGAAAATTATAGCTAAAGAATTTAAAAGACACCAGGGTTAAGTGATGGCACAAAAACCTCTAGATTTCTATAAAGATTATGTAGATAAAAAATGTGAAGAACTTGAGAGCTCTAGTACCATATTTGAAAAACTATCAGATAAATTAGGTGTATCAAAGATTACAGATGGAATAAAAGATTATTTGGACACCGGAATCCTAGAATCTCTAAAAGACAGCCCGCTTCGAGCATTAGCTGAAGATGTTCTTGCATCAACGATTCAGGAAAATTCTCGTCGAATAGCTCAAAATATCAGTGGTACTATCAAGAAAACAGTGGGCGGTCAAGTTATTAACACTCTCCAGGATGCAAGATCACTAGCGTTCGATTCTGTTATTACTGTGCTGACATTCCAAAATGACATGGTATTGTTTTTTGCGGCCCAAGTCGCAGAACAAGCAATTAAGGCAATTAAAAAAAAGCGTCGAATATTATTCAATCTACAAGAGGCCATTAGGAAACTACATAATGCTCTATTAGTTCTGGCCGGTGGAGGGCCTGTTTTCAGCAAGTACTTGGCAGATTTACGAACGGCACTTGTCTTGATAAATCAGGCACAATCTAATCTTGGCCAAGTAAGTTCTGCATTTAATTCTGCGGCCATTTTCCCAGAGTCCAGATTTGAAAGTGCAAAAAATTTACTTGATCAAGCATACGATCTGATTATGCCACCAATAACAGGAACCGCAGCTGATGACTTAAAGGAAGGATTTTTAAAAAATGTTTTCGTTGGCCCTAAGTATGGAGACCAACTTGCTATGATTATGGCGATTCCTAAGTTAGCAATGGAGATGCTAAAGTCATATGACTTGTATGCTTTAGAAGTAGCGAAGGTTAATGCTTTGCTTATAGCTTTTTCTAACTGTGTACAGAACATACAGTCAGTAACAGCAGATAGCTTCCGAAAGCGTATATTAGATATGCTAGAGCAAGAGCATTACTTGTTGTCAGATTTAATTAATGGAATGGCATTACAATTGAACGGAGACAAAAATGCCATAACAGGCCCTATCGACATAGAGGTAACAAAACGTTTAGATTACCAGGGTAAAGTGGCCAAGACTATTACTAAGGTATATGAACCAAATCCTACAAAGACTTCTGCTAACGCTATAGGATGGAGTATAAAACTAAAAGCGGCAAGAGGAATGCTTGAGTTAATTGACCCAGGTGCTTTACAAAACTTGAGTTTATCAAATCAGGCCCTTCAGCAATACAATATAGCAGTGGCCGATATTGAAACGAAGGATATTAGAAGGACAGCCCTGGCCGTTTTGAACGCTACTGATGGTAGAGAACAGTTAGGAGATATAGAGGGAGATTTGATCACCTTTGCTTTTCAGGCAAATCAGGCAATACTAGATTCTGCCCTTACTCAGCAAGAGAATGGAAGATTTGATGAAAGATCTGTTATTTCTCTTGGTGCTAAATTGAATGCTAGACTACAATTGTCTATAGACCAAGACAGAGAAATAGAGCAAATATTGCTTAAGTTTATTGTGGCCACTGAACCTTTATTAGATTCGATTAGAGATATGGGAAATTCTATCTATAGGGTCCTTGATGATTTAGGTATGGATAGAGCATCTGACTTCTTAAAGCAAGGGCTGTTTGGTGATTTTTTTGCTATGAACTCGCAGACTGCAACGTATGTTGGCGCAGCTACTGCGGGGTTATCATTAGTACAAAACTTGCTTTCTGATGAAAGTCAAAAGCAATGTATTCAAAAAGCAATCAACCAGGTTAAGGCAGAGGCCACTTCGAAAAAATTAAGTGCGGCAAGAAGTGTGAAGGCCAATTATGTAAAACAGCAAGCAGCTAATAAAAAGATTTGTAAAAGTAGGCAACAACAGCAAAAAGAAGTTGATGTTTGTTCTTCGCAAATTGACCTTAATCAATTGAAAGATAATCCTTTGAAAAGTTTGGGTGGTCTTTTCAACGGTGTATTTGGTGGATCGCTCACAGATTCATTGCCGGGTACAGAAAAGTTTTTTGAAAGTATAGGTCCTGGAGTTGCAGCTGCCCAAGATGCAGCTAAAACAGCAGTTGAAGCAAAAGAGAAGGCCACTGCTGAAATGAGTAGTGCAATAAAAGAGGCAACAGGTATTGAAGTAGATCCTAGCTTAGACTTCTCAAAAATGCAGCAACAAGTATTAGATTTAAAGGATACTGCGACAGGGGAAGTTCAACAGTTGCTCGAGAATGCAGATATATCAGGAAAAATGTCTGAGGTTTTTGAGACAGATGCACAAAACTTACTGAAAGACCTAACAGCACAAAAAGATCCATTTCAGCTAATTTCAACCTTAGGAGTTTAAATTATGGATGATTTCAAAGTATACACAAGAGATCCTATTACAGGGCAAGTCACTTTAGAAGTTCCTAATCCTCCTCAGAAAATATCTGGTCTTGATAAGCTGGTTCAGGTAGTTATTTTGGCATTATTGAACGATCCTGGTAGAAGTGCTTTTTATCCTACAAATGGAAGCGGCATCCCTTCATTGGTTGGATCGAATATAAGTTCAGAAGATCAAACAGAGGTCTTGGCCGAGATTTCTAGTAAAGTAGATAAGATCGAAGAAGAAATTTTAGATTCTCAATCAGATTTAGAAAATGAAGACCCCTCCGAGCGATTGAGGGAGATTATAGTGCTCAATGCTGAAACCGGTGTGAATATTGACGAGGTTTTGCTAGAATTAAGGGTGGTTTCAGAATCTGGAGAAGAGATCAATTTAGTCGTTTAAGGAGTTCAAGGTGACATTACCTATATTAGATTTTCTTGTAGAGCGTATGCAAGAATACGATAGTACTTTTGAGCATCGCAAAGGGACTGCCTTTAGTGATTTGTTCATGCAACCACTTTCTTTTATTATTCAGCCTCTCAGGGATGAGGCCAACGATATACATATTAACCAGTCATTAAAGAAGATACGCGAACTGGAAGATCCTAATCTATGGTACGAGGATGCTGTAGATGACCTAGTCGATAATCTTTTTGTATATCGTCGTTCTGGTTCTCAGGCAGGCGGTGTGGTGCGAATGTATTATCTCGAACCACAAGATGTCAATTATTTACAAAACACGCTTACGTTTACCAGTTCATCAAATAATGCATATTTCAATACGGAAAATATTTCCATAACTGCGGAAGAGATGGCCCTCAACATTGAAGATGAGTTTTACTATGTTGAAGTTCCGATAGAAGCAGAAGAAGAGGGAGATGATTACGATGCTGATATCGGTGAGATAATCAGTGTTAGTGATACAAACATTGCAAAAGTCTCAAATGTGGCCGCAATTTCTGGAGGAGCAGATAGAGAGACTAACCTTGAGTTAATGGCAAGGACGCAAAAATCCATAGGTGTTCGAGACATGAACACAGGGAAAGGATTTAATGCCATTATGTTTGAGCAATTCTTGACTAAATTGACAGAATTGCAGGCAATAGGTTTTGGCGATCCAGAGATGATGAGAGACATCTGCTTTAATTACCACATAGGTGGTCGGATAGATGGGTATGTCAAAACACCCACGATCCTAGATGGGGAGTTTGATGTTCGTGGTCTCACCATCGATTATGATAGGCGTCTAAGTACATTGACAAATATCATACTCGAAGGAACTTCTAGTGTTGAGCTAGGAAAACAAAACCTAGATATAACCGAAAACGATGTTTTGGGTTATAATATCGACTATGCTGACAAATCTGCAGTTTTTTATAGTTATGTGAATCTGTCCTCTCCGATAGATCTCTCAACAAACCAATACATTCGTGTAGGTATTGACCAGGCAGATCCTATAAACATTAAAATCTCTGGGGCCATCCCATCAACGACACAGTCAGGTGAGATTATCAATCGAATTAATGTAGGTCTTGGGCTTTCAGTAGCATCACTGGCAGTTAATCCCGTTGTGATTAGTAGGAGAAGCACAGGCAATATTGGCGCTATTGGAACTACTTTTATAGATCCAACGCCATCTGTTTTCGCTAATGTGCAAGCTGGAGATTATCTAGTTATCTTAGTAGGCAAGAATAAAAAGTCATACGAGATAACAAGTGTTACAAACGACAACTACTTAGAAGTAGATGGAGCATTGCCATTTTTAGAAGCAGAAACAAATGTTAACTATCGCATAAACAGGACTGGCACATATCTTAAACTATTATCACCCACAAAAGGACCTAATAGTAAGATATTTATAGGTTCGCCTACATTGGGAACCGATGCTTTGTTGGATGCTATTGGTATGCCTGCAGGCAGTTATAATTTTGAAGGAAAGGGTCAGACTTCTTACCTTGAGGGCGTGGATTATAGTGTTGATCTTACATATGGAACAATCACAAGACTTCTAGGCACTACTATTCTCTCTAATACTCTTACTGGATCTGTAGATAAATCTATTTATTTCAGTGATGCCACGACTGATATATTCTTGAATGTAGAGGCAGGAGATGTCGTTACTGTTTTTGATGCTACGACTGACGAATATATAGGAGATCACAGAGTACTCGAGAAAATCAATAACAACATTTTGCGATTGGATCGTTTTTTTGCCACGACAGAGGGCAGTATCTCTTATCGTATCACTAGAACTGGTATTAAAGATGGAGATATGGTTCAGTTTACATTTGACTATAATCCTATGACAATCGATATAGGTGACCAAATACAGCTCGACGAGTATGGACGAGAGCTAGGGATTCGAACTGGTCGGGAAGATCAAACGATCACAGACCTAGCATTTTTATATATCAAGCAGATCGAGTTAATAAATCCTGTTACGGGGGAACCCCTAGACGTCATACTAGATGGGAAAGGCGGATATGGCCGTGGAGGATATGGTCGTGGAGGATATGGTCGTGGATCACAGGCACAGTATTTCTTAAAAGTTAATAAACCTGAACTTCGATTCAGTGCTCTAGAAGATTCTTTTATAGCGATAGATACTGCTTATTTAGGACAAAGTTTTAAGGTGTCCTATAGATATGTACCTGAAGTAGTCGAGTTTCAAAGTTTTGCAGACAGCGATACTGAACGTGTCCTCGATGCACATGTTTTACTGAAGCATTTCTTGCCAGCAGTTGTCGATATAGAGGCCGAATATACAACAGATCCGACAAATCCGAATACACCTGATGTGGACACTGTGATAGCGGCAGTTGAGGACTATATTAATAAGGTCCAATCTGGAGTACAGTTGGATGCCTCAGATATCACATCTGTGATATATGAGAAGATCGATGCGAGTAATGCTCGGAATGTGAAGGTGAAAACACCTATTTCAATGGTAGCTACTATCCACAATACTGACGGAACTCAAACTGTGATTTCTAGTTCTGATACGTTGCAGGTGCCAGAGGAAGATCTACCTCCTTATACAACCGCACCACTAAGTCCTCGTATAGTTCACTGGGTAGCAGGTAATATAAATATAACGGCCAATGTGGTCACAAATTCAGGAGTTATCTGATGCATATAGTTTTTAAAAAAAGTTTTGAGAAGTACGCAGGCGCAGGTTATATATCTCGCGCTGATGCTAAAGATAGTGCTATGACCGGGGCAGGAGCAGGCGTTCTATCTTTATTAGGCAAAAAAAGAAGTCTACGCAGAACGGGCAAAGCTGCTCTGATTGGAAGTACGGGGGCCCTCGCGTTAGGTGAAATCACAGATTGGATTCACCGACATAGGAAACCAACCCTAGCAAGGAGAAGTTGATGCCATTTCAGAGTGAAGCACAGCATCGGAAATTCCGTGTACTACTGCGCCAGGGTAAAATCACTCAAAATCAATTTGATGAGTGGATGGACGAAACGAAGAAGAAATATGGAAAGAAGCACCCCATAAAACCGCTACCCGAGAGGGTGAAACAGGCGTTTTTGAAAGCTGCTACAGGTTATCCTTCTCATACTGTTAATATGCCGGCCACATTATCTGAAACAGATGAACTGAATGACAATAGAGAAAAGTGGAAGCGTAAAGATAAGAATGGCAACTTCATGAGAGGATTTACTAAAGCTGCTGGAGGACCAGGATCAGGTGTAGCACATCCGAATACTGATGCAATAGATTTCTTAGAAACTTCTCCGATCATTAGCATAGGTTATCGAAAGAAGTTCATGGAATTCCACAATCCGATACAGAAAGCTGTTAAAATTCAAACAGACAAGATAAAATATAAGGGCCAAGAAAAAATGGTTCCCAAAAAAGTTATTAAAATGATGCGTATTTGGGATGAAGTAAAAGAGAAACCTGTGGATGTTATTCGAGACAAAAAAGGTTTTTACCATATTCTTGATGGCCATCACCGTTGTATAGCAGCAATTTTATTAAAAGAGCCTACAGTAATAGCAAATGTATATAAGGCACCTCAGGAGCTTGAATAGTGGCAGCAAACTACTTGTATAGATTTATTGGATCAGTCTGGGATAGGTTGCCTAAAAAAGAGCGCACCAGAATGAGTGAGCTGTGGAAAGGATATGAGCAGATATTTGGAGATGTATATCAGCAATTCCTTGAACTAGACACTTCTTTAAACATCAACAGTGTACCTGTCTATGCATCTAGCAGATGGAATCTTTATACATTCGATCAAGATAATTCACTGTCACTACCAGCATCCTTTACATCTTTTCAAGATCTATCTTTAGGAATAGACCTAACGGATAATTACTGGATATCTTTTTCAATAGACGAAGGACCTGTGATTAATCTCGATTGTCGAGGAGTAGTTCCTTCAAGTACCAAGATCAGCGAAATTGTATACAAAATCAATCAAGCAGTAGGGTTTACTTTTGCCTCGACGATATATGACAACACAATTATAAAGCTGACTACTAAAACCAAAGGGCCTAGCGCTAAGATATCGATATACTCTGCAGGCACGAAGGATGCTACGGAACTAATCTTCGGGTTAACCTCAAGTGAGCTACCTTTAGTAACACCTCGCTTCCCCTATAAATATAGTTTGGTAGATTCTAAAATAAGAGATATACCATCTCTTCAGGATACTATCCGAAATGAATCGCTTACTTATTATATAATAGAAAGCATAGATTTTAAGGTGAACTGGCAATCAGGCTACCTAGAATTTAAGGAAGAACCGCCTGCTAAACTTTGGGCCAAGCTTACGTATATTGATGAGCAGATCCCATTCTACAACTTCGGAGATCTTATAGACTACCGTGATAGTTCTATTCTCCCAGAAGATTATTTACAAAATCTTAGAGGACTATGGTTTGCTTTTTGGCAAGGACCTAGACCTGAGTATATAAAACGTGCATTAGCTCTTCTATTTAGTCTGCCTGTTTCAGTAGATGATGGACTTGTTTTATCTATTAAGTCAGGCATCATGGAAATCGTACATCTCGATGGAGTTGTAAGATCATACTACCTTCCTTCGCAACTTGAGTGGGTTGTGAGTGCAGGAGATTATGTAGAAAAATATGAAGTTTTGACAACAGGGATTGATATTTACGACAAAACCAATCTACCTGGATTTGTGCAAACTGAAATTGGAAGAGATGCAATTACTCCTTTTGCTCTTCCCGAAGCAACATTGGGAGAAGGCCCTGATACTGATGAGACGAAAGCTCTAAAGGCCCTTGAGGAACATACATTTTTACCTCAGATCAATGTTAATGCTTTTGTTCGCCCTAATATCAATGTAGGCACGATCTTCAAATTT
>Ga0180431_10004182_pt1 | contig 18148 bp, 15 predicted proteins | sample SS_ome_11_FD_132459 | JGI IMG/M metagenome (GOLD analysis project Ga0180431, IMG submission 132459) | Hypersaline lake sediment archaeal communities from the Salton Sea, California, USA - SS_1_MS_1 metaG | ecosystem: Environmental > Aquatic > Non-marine Saline and Alkaline > Hypersaline >... | reverse complement strand
CGTTCTCCTACCCCATCCGGGTGGCAATGGAGAGCGCGATCAAGCGGGCCTTCGGTTCGCTCGAAACCGAAGTGGTCGCCACCGAAACGCCCGACGGCGACGCGTTGGACTTCACCTACGACCTACCGTCGCAGGGGCTGTTCGCTCGGGCTCGCCTCACCGAAGATGAACCGGGGTTCTACACGGTCATGGTCGGAGTGGAGGCCACACCTACCGGAGGCCGTATCGAGGGAGGTACATTCGAGAACGAGCAGGAGATGTCCCTGGACGAACTCGGAGATAGCGGGCTGCTGGGAGCCTTCTTCCGGGACCAGATGATCGCTGCCCAGGACGAAATCGGGCTGGGAGGGACCAACCCGCCCGACGACCTCGATGACGACTCCCCACGGCTCACATCGCCAACGGCGGGCGGCCGCAGCCGTCGCCGCCCGCTCGGGCCGCCGCGACGTACAGCAGGTGGCCCCCGGCCTGCCATCGGGAAGGGAGAACGGGCCTCGCGGGAGAATGCCGAGGCCGGGATGCAGGTCCGCGCCCCGTTCGACTTCGAGGTGGACACCCCAACCGGCACTGTTCGAGTGAGGGCCTGGAGTGTCGGCGAGATCGAGGATATCGTGATGCGGGAAGCACTGCCCATCTGGGTGAACTTCCCTCGCCAGGGCGTCCGCGCCGCGTTTGCGGAGGACGAACTGGAAATCGTCGAGTATCCACACCGCCCGCCGCCTTCCCAACCCATGAGCCGCAGAACTGAGGAATACGTGGAGCCGGAATACGAGGCCCCGCACTTCGAGGAAACTGTGGACGAATACACCGATGTACCGATGGGAGGGGAAGTCTTCGGCCAGAAACGTCCCCACCGTGGGCGTCCGGTCCCCGGCCGCCGTCCCCGCCGCCGCTAACCCACAAGGCTAACCCATGAAGCTGCTGACCAAGGCCATCGAAAAGAAGCTGCCCCCGCTCTACGCCCAGGACGGCAAGGGGGACGAAGCGATCGCGTACGCCAAGTTCTTCACACCCGACTCCGACTGGACGTGGTACGCCACGGAGTACGATCCGAAAACGCGCACGTTCTTCGGGCTCGTGTTCGGGATGGAGGCCGAACTCGGCACCTTCTCCCTGGACGAACTGGAGCAGACCACCGGACCGATGGGGCTCCACATCGAACGGGACATGTACTTCAAGCCGCAGACCCTGCGCGAGATCCGTGAGAAGCACAAGGCGGGGGGCGTCGGCGGTCCCCGTGGTCGCCGCCGGGGCGGCCCTTCGCGGCGTGCGGGTCGGGCCAAGCGACAGGCGTCGTGCCCGATCGGGCGTGGGCGTCGCCGCCGCGCTGTCGGTGGGGCCTACTCCGACGCAGACTCCCTCGTGGCGGAACTCGCGAGCCTCTACAAGGCAGGGCGTGTGGAGGAGGCTGCTGTCCTTCTGCGGGACAACGCCACTCTGCTACAGGGCCGCGAGGACCTGCTGGAGGGCCTGAGCGAGTACGGCGACCTGATGGACGCGCTGCACCAGCAGTCCATGGCTGTCGCTGGGCCCAACGGATCCGGGGCCGACGCGCTGGTCCAGGAGATCATGGGTCTCTATGACGCTGGCCGTCTCCAGGAGGCAGCAGATCTGCTGCGGGCGCAGGCTACCATCCTGCAGGGCCGCGACGACCTGATGGCGGAACTCAGTGCCTTCGGCGACCTGATGGACGCTATCGGGTCCGACGGTGAGTACAGGACAGCGGCTGGACCGTACCGGCTGACCACGCTGGAGCGCCTGTTCCAGGAGGACGAACCCCGTCGTCGGGTCCGCCGCCCGCGCCCGACTGCCGCAGGCCCCGAAGAGGGCTACTACGAGGAGGTCGGCGAGGACGAGTACATGGAGGAAGCCCCCATCTGTCCCATGTGCGGTGGAATCGGGATGCCCCTCGGGACTCTCGGCGACCTGGACTGGTGGCGGTGCCGCCAGTGCGGGATGGACTTCAACACAGATGCCGAGCGGGCTGTCGGCGGTCGGCGCACGACAAGCGGCCTCGACGACGACACCTGTGCTCTGTACCACCAGTACCGCCGCCAGGAGGCCAACGGCACGTACCCGTTCCCGCCCCGGCGGACCGCCGGTGGCCGTCGCCGCCGCACCGCCAGCGGAATGGTCGAGGACACCTGCGCGCTCTACCACCAGTACCGCCGCCAGGAAGCAGCGGGCACTTACCCCTTCACCCCTCGGACCACGGGTGGGGCACGCCGTCGGACCAGCCCCTTCCAACTTCCAGGTCCGCGTGTTGTAGGGAGGATTGCTGGCCGCCGTCGCCGCCGGTAGGACCAACACCAAGCGCGCAACTCGAAGAGGGGGCCACGCCGCCCCCTCTTTTCATAGACCCTCTCGGTGCTTGGTCGGATTGCCTGATACAATGGGCGGGCTCTCGGGTCACCTCTACCGTGAGGGAGTTTATTATGCGAGCGATCCTACCCACCCTGCTGGTTTTGCTGCTGGCGGCTCCTGTAGCGGCGCAGTCCTCCTTGGTGATGGGTTACCAGGCACCAGATCCGGAGCCGGACGTCCTGGCGAAAATCTACCTTCCGTGGACGAGTCGGAAGGCCGCGTCGCCTGTGTACGGGATGTACTCGAACTACTGGAACCAGCGGTTCCGCCCTTCGCGGTACATGGTTTTCGCCCGTACGGAGAGCGATCGGTACACGATGATTGCCGACAACGATCTTCACGGTGGCGACGTCTACAACCTCTACAACGAGATTGGGATTGGGGTGGCATTGCTCCCGGGGGTGCAGGCGACTGGTTCTGTAGGGGGCACCAAGTCTTTCTTCAACCCCTACGGTGAGGACTGGGTGGATCGTCCATGGAGAGCGTCCTGGTCCATAGGGTTTCACATTGCCCTGCCCATCCCGTTGGGGAGTCGCCAGTCCTTCCCTGAGGTATCCACGACGTACCGAGAGTGGGGTTGGAGTCGGAGTGTGACCGTTGACGCCCGGTGGTGGTACGAGTTCCTGGGTAACTTCAATGGAGTAGGGTCGCTGGTGGCAACGTACGTGGGCCTCGGGTACCACCATCACTGGGGCGACTTCGGTAACGGGTACACGTTCACGTCTCCGGGGAACTACCAGGATTCGGGGTTTGGGGACATGGACCTCGTATGGGGCGCGGTCGGTATGTGGGGTGGCCCGTGGGCGGTTCGAGTGGACTTCCGCGGTCCGGGGGTGATCGGAGTGCGCCTGTCGCTCGAATACTTCACCTAGAAAAATTTTCCAGGAGGCGGATTGTGGAAGTCGACGGCCCACGCAAGAAGAAGGTGAATCTTCCCCAGAGCCCTTTCCCGATGGGGTCCGAGGCCTACACGCTCCTGGAGGAACTCTGGGCGGCAATCGAGGGAGGCACGTTCCAGTCCCAAGAGGAGGTAGCGCTGTACGCCGCGGCCCGGTACGCGGTTGCGCCAACGGCGCAGCGCTATAGCCCTGGGTCGGTGGAGCGGTTCAACCAGTGGCTCGACGAGCAGTACGACTTCCCCGACACGGCTGAGGAAGCGGTCGTCGGTGAGGAAGGCGACGACGACGGTCCCTGGATGTTCGCCAAGGCTGTCTCCTCGGGGAGCGGACTCCCTTCCCTGGTGGAGGAGGTCAACCGGATCAATCAACGGGCTAGCGACAAGATGGGTGTCGACAAGGCCGGGCTCCTGCACTTGCGTGTGGAGCCGGAGCCGGTGGTCCGTGTGCATCCGGTCTGGTACCAGATCGACCCTATGGGGATGCGGGCTGCCCCAGACCGCTACCGGATCAAGGTGTTCGAGTTCGAGATCCTTGGGGACCCGTTGAAGGTGGCGGGCTGGCAACTGGTCGGGGTGATCAGCTACCTCGAAGACAAGACGTCCGTGGTGACGCGGGCCCCTGGGTACGAAGGGGAGATCCCGGAGCGGTTCTGGGATTCGAGCCCGAACCTCTGCGAGCATTGCCAGACCAAGCGGAAGCGCAAGGAGTGCTTCATCCTCTACAACGAGGAAGAGAATCGCTTCATGCAGGTTGGTCGGTCGTGCCTCAAGGATTTTCTGGGTGTCAGCGGTGACACGTTAGCCCAACGGCTCGACTACATCCGAAAGCTGTATGACAAGCTCGGTGGAGGGGGAGGTGAGGTCGACGAGGAATCCTTCTGGGGCGGCGGGGCTGCACAGCGGGCCGACGTTCTGGAACTGGTCCTGTGGGGCACCTCCGTCTACCGCAAGCTCGGATGGGTCACCGCTACACAGGCGAGGGAGCGCGGGTGGTCGGGGGGTTCGGCCGACGACGCGGTAGAGTTTGCCCAAGGACCACCGAGGGTGAAGGAGTTGATCAAGAAGTACGAGGAGGCCCAGCCCGACGGCACCGACCTGGAGGAGGCTGAGAAAGCGCTGGAGTGGATCCTCGACCTCGACGTGAGCCCGCAGAACGACTACCTGTTCACGCTGCAGCAACTGGCCCGGCAGGAAGTGGTCCCGGCGCGAATGGAGAAGCGAATCGCGGGACTGTACGCTGCATACGCCCGGGCTATGGAGCGCGAGCGGGAACGGCAGCGGGACCAGCACGCGGAGTCTGAGTACGTTGGGAAGATCGGTGAGTACGGCACCTTCTCCAACGTGACACTCGAAGCAAAGCGACCCTTCGACGGTATGTATGGGCCTACTTTCCAGCACAAGTTCGTCGACGAGGACGGCAACGTGTTCATCTGGTGGGCCAGCCGCGACTCCGGGTTTGAGCCGGGCGCGAAGGTTGACGTGGTAGCTACGATCAAGGACCACAAGGCCTTCCGGGGCGAGAAGCAGACCGTTATCACGCGAGCCGTGCTGCATGAGGCCGGGCAGGCCCCACAGAAGGGTCGCACGGAACTCGGGTACGTCGGGGAGGAGGGCGAGCGCTCCCTGTTCGCCAACCTGACCTACGAGGACGTGTTCACCGTGGACACTGCCTACGGCGACCTCGACATAATGAAGTTCCGGGATCCCGATGGGAATCTGCTTGTGTGGAAGACCTCCTCGGCAGTGTGGAAGCCCGGGGCGGACCGGGTACTGCTGGATATCGGCGACACGGTCGACATGGTGGCCACCGTCAAGGAGCACAGCGAGTATCGGGGAGAGAAGCAGACCGTGGTGACGCGGGCCTCGGTCTACGAGGCCGGTAAGGGGAAGGCCCCCCGGAAGAAGAAAAAGACCACTGGCGGGGGACCCTCTTTGGCGGAGGCCGAGCCTGGGTTCCTGAGCGTCGTGGGGATTCCAGGCGCAACCTTCGATATCCAGTATGGTCCGGTCGAGGAGGTGGCGGCCCTGCTCGATGAGGCGGAGCGTTACGAGGTTGCTGATCTTGTCCGCTCCGAGAGAAGCGACGCCGCGTTCCTTTGGGCCATCGTGATACCGAAGGGCAAGCGGGGAACGGGGGTCGGGAGCCACCTTGTCGAAGTAGCTCTGGACGAGCTTGATACCAGGGGTGTCCGTCGGTTCTACGCGGTGCCTCTCGCTGACCCGGGGCACGAAGACGCCTTGGACGAGTGGTATCAGGAGCTTGGCTTTGTCCCGACCGGCGAAGAGGATGAGGATAACCGGGCAATCTGGGTATACGAATTCGAGGACCACTACGCGGGAGAGTAGGGGGCCATGCACGAGTGGGAGGACGACTACTGGTACCCCGATGAGGCCTTGCAGGTCTGGATCGACCGCATTGCCAAGCCGACAGAGGATTGGTTCGGTGTGAACCTATCGCCGGACGGCACGCCCATGTACCGGAGTGCTTTGACGGCGGCTGAAGTGGTGGCTTCCGTCCCTCGGCAGTTTGTGGGGACCGGTGGAAAATCCGTGGTGATCGAGGCGAGCGACGGCGATGTGGCCGTGGTGTTCGAGGACTGGTTGGAAGGGTGTATCCCAAAGGGGCTTCACCATGCGGCCCTGGAGCGCGGATACCTCGACTACTACGATCGGCCAGACGAAGGAGCAGCGTACTGCACACCGCGGGCGGAGGGCATATTTGATCGGGCAGACGCCAAGCTCGGTCCCGGTTGGGAGCCTGTCCTTGAGCAGGTATTCGATGGACGGGCAACGCGGTTTGCGTGGGTCAAGCGGAGGCGGCGCACGGCTGGGGCTGCTCCAGAGGTTGTCCACGACCCGGACGAGTGCAAGGTGTATTCACTATCCGACGACGACACCTACATCGATGTTATCTACGGACCTGCATTGGAGGTAGCGGACACGATCTTGCGTCACCACGAGATCGGCGCAACCGGTATTGAGGATCTGATCGACGAGTTCGAGGCAGAGGGGGTGGATCCCTTAGTCGGTTGGATAACCGGCATGATGGTGGATCCATCCCGGCGGGGGAGTGGGGTGGGGTCGGCAATGCTGTCGGCCGCGCTCGCCGAACTTGAGGGTCTTGGAGTTTCGGCAGTATGGGTGCTGGCCGGTGCGGAACCCGGGCAGCAGGACCGCCTTCGTGAATTCTACGGCCGCCACGGATTCGTTTTGGTGGAGGACGGAGGATGGTTAGCCCCTGATCTTATGATCCGGCCTGCAAGCCGTACTGTACAAGGCCCGATTCCATTTCTGCCGGTAGCTGTCCGGAACGTCCCTGTGGAGGAGGTAAGGGAGTTGCTAGACGACTCCTTTTTTGACGAGGGGCACGCGGGGTGGGATCTCCCAGCGCACCTCCAGGAAGACCTGCTGGATCGCCATTGGGTTGAGGGAGAAGTCCTTATCGAGGCTCTCGTCCCGGCAGACAAGTTCGGCGAGCTTCTGGAGTGGCTGGAAGCGGAAGAGGAGGAATGGGGAGGATTCGAATCCTACGACAACCCTGTTGTGGTCGGTCCTGAGTGGGCAATGCCCTGGGCGACTGTAGCAACACCTGGGTACGTCATAATCGACGGGTGGCACCGCGTTGCATCTGCCGTACGCCGCGGACAGAATCAGATTCGAGCTATTGTGGGTTCTGCCGACCCTGACACAGAGGAGAACATGGGATGAACAACGAGAACTCAAGCCGCCAATACCTGGTCGACCTCATCGCAGCGCTGCGTGTGCTGAACCTCGCCTACCACCATGCGCATACCCTGGCTTCAGGGCCGAACTTTGCCGGGGACCACGCTCTCCTGCAGCGTCTCTACTTCGGGGAAGACGAGGATGGGGCGGATAGTCCTATCTTGGAGATCGACACGGTGATGGAGAAACTGCAGGGGCTTCTTCCGCGGGCACCGTTGTACGCGGACGAGATCGCCTTTGCCGTGGCAGATGCTTTTCAGCAGAACAAGGCACCGGACACGGTAGACGGGAGGTTCCAGCAGCTTCTGAGGTTCGAGAAGGGGCTTCAGGGTGTCCTGGTCGACGCCATTGCCCACTTCGAGTCGGAAGTGCCGGATCCGGGTGTTGCTAACATGCTCCAGACCATCGTGGACGGCCGCCAGACCAACATCTATCTACTGCAGCAGCGTCTCGGAAAATGAACTTCGAAAACTTTGGCGAGGTTACTGCCGATGAGAGCGGCGTCCACTTCGAGACGGGCGTCCCGGTGCAGTTCCGGTTCCTCCACAACACGGAATCCTCGCCGTATTTCGGCGCGCAGTTTCAGCAGGACATTGAGCCTGGGGGCTACTACGTGGTCCACGACACCATGGGTAATGGCCCGCAGGTGCCCGGGTGGGAAGGCGGTGTCGCCACAGCCGATTACCCGCTCGTGGTCGTGCACAACACGAAGGAGGAGGTCGGGTACGATGAGAACTCCTGGAAGGCCCGCCTGTGGGAGGAGTTCGGCCAACCCTCGTCCGCAGACCGTTTCCGGGACCGGATCCGACGGCTGGGGTACGATGCCATCGTGACCGTGCGTCTAGGCACGCAGGAGACGATGGAGATTGTACTGCTGGATCCGGAGCGCCAGATTCGCCGTGGGGCAGTGGCGGGGCCACCAATACTTCCACCTGTCCTATTCCATGCGACTCCGATTCGTAACTTGGCCGAAGTGGAACGACACGGACTCAGGCCCGCAACGATGGGTTCGCCGAACCCCGGCGATGTGATCCACACAAACCGCGTGTTCCTGTCTCGCTTCGATGACCCTACCTACATGAACTTGCCCTCCGATAGGTTGGAGGGGGATCTCGTCGTCCTAGAAGTGGATACGTCTGTTCTTGATATCCGCCAACTGCATCCGGATGACGCACTCTACGCGGGGTGGTCGCAAGAGCAACTCACGGACGACGAGACGCGTAGAATTCTAATGGCTAGGGGGTACGATGCCGAGGGGCTCGAAGGGGAGCAGCTTGACGAGTTGGTAATACAGGCTGAAGCCGAGATCGGGGATGTGCTAGACGGTATGTGGTACGCCACGGTTAGCCCTTCCTTCTTCGGTGGCAGTAGCAGCTACTACAGTGAGTTGGGCGAAGTGGGTTACGAAGGGGCAATCCCTCCCGACGGGATACGAATTCGCCGAAGGTGGTCCCCGGCGGAAACGACTGTGGGTGATGCAGGTACAAATTGGGAACTCGTATTGGAGACCCTATGCGCCGACGATTTCGGGGCAGGGTACCGCGACGAGTCCGAGCGGGACGAAGAAGATCGGGAGCATATCGATAACTACGAAGAGACACGTGAACGTCATCAGTTGCTGGAAGAACTAGCGGCGGAGCGGGGGTTCGCTACTCAGGTTAGCGATTCGGATGACCGCGACAGCCGCCACAGCGATGGATACGTGTACTTTCCGTTCAGCCGTCTCCAGGAAGTGGTGGACCTGCTTGAGGAGATAGGCTTGCCAGGAGATGTGCTTGACGTTCCTGGGAACTTCCCTGACGAGTTGGCGAAGCAAATCCAGTCCGATTTGGGATGGACGGTCGAGCGGACCAAACCCAACCAGGGCGAGGTTGTGAATGGCCCTCCGCCCGTCGAGGTCGACCCGGAGCTATGGTTGATGGTCCATGGCATGTCCGACGTGGAGTCCTGGAGCGGCCTTTTCGCCCAAGACCCTCCAGAGAATGTGTTGCGGTACACGTTCGCCCAGGTCTTGGATTTCCCCACTGACGATATCGAAGACACGTTCGGGCACGCCAACAATTTCATCGATTGGTACTACACCATTGTGGGTCTCTACGACCGCCACTCCAGAGGGGCTACTCCGAAGCGGAGTATCACGAAGGCCTTTGCGCAATGGCAGGACGAGTTGACCTCTCGGGTAGACGAGGCCGGGATTGGATCTTTCATGTCCACCCTGCTCGCGGTCGCCGGGGCGCAGGCCCTTCCTCCAAAACTGAAGAAGTGGCTTCACAAGCCCGACCCCTCCCAAGGGTCCGCGTTCTTCGTCGACTACAGCCCGAGGGGGTGGCGCGATCAGGAGTATCGTCTGGTAGTTCCCTACGGACCAGGGGACGCGACGAGTAACTACACAACGCTGCTCCTGTACGCTGCTCTGGATGCGGCGGCCTTCTACCCGAAGGATTTAGGGCTCCCTTCCGATGCCCCCGCCGAACTGCACAGGTTTATCGGCGAGGGGACTGTCCCTAAGCGCCAGAATCCTCGGAAAGTTGGCTTCCCTGAGGGGACCAAAGGGTACGTAGCCGACTTCACGTTTGGGGAACTGGTAGCCCGGATGAGTTCCTACGTGTACGGAGATGCCGATGCCTGACGTCGATCCAGAACTCTGGATTCTGGTGCACGGCGGCCACGACGAGGCCGCGCTGTTCCTTCTCCAGTCCGATGAGCCCCCCATCGGTGTGGACGTGGCCGATGTAGTGCGCGCCCTCATTCGCGAATCCAACGAGCGGTACCCCCGCGGCAACGACCTGGTATGGCGGAGGTTGTGGCAGTGGCACCAGTTCCCGATCGAGGTACTAATCGAGCTTGAAGACCACCATGTGTGGCGGCACGAAGTCCGGCAGCACCCCTGCTGGCCCGAGGTCGCTCGGCTGCGGGTTCCGATCAAGCGGGCCCTCGCTCGCCGTGGGTTGAAGTTCGACCACGAGGCATCTACATCCAAGTTGCGGGAACTGGAGGAACGGACACGCCCTTCCACAACCAGCGGTCCACGGTCTTTGTTCGACGACCCAGACGTGCCTGAGGAACTTCGCGTATTGGGGTACCAGCCCGGGGAACCGGGACAACCGCCCGCAATCCGTAACTGCCGCCTCGCGTCTCCCGAAGGGTCGCGGGTGGCACCTCGCGAGCGCGTGTTCGGTATCATCACTTGGGAGCGGCACCGGACGTGCGCGCTGGCCTATCCGTACGCCATGCTGCGGCGCACCCCCATCGTGAACGAGCGCGTCGGAAACGTGGCGTACCTGTTGGTGTATGACACGGTCCGGTCGAAGGTCCATGCGTTCGCCCGTGGCTATCGGATGCCGGACGGGACGCCTCGTTACTTCACGTTCTGCTCGTCGGGAGGGACGGTACGCGGGTTCCCGGTCCTGCAGGACGTGGACACGGAGAGCTACTGGGTGATCCCCTCAGGGCTGTGCGTGTATGGGCCCATGCAGGGCACTACCCTACGGCGGATCGATGGGGCCAAGCAAATGCCGACGGCCCTGGTGGCAACGCTTGGGGAGTGGGCGCGTCGCCACCAGGGCACGTCTGTTTGTACGGGCGGCATTCTGGTTGAGCCCCCGCCGCGCTAGAACGGGCAGTCGCTCGGTTGGGGGAAGTCCTCCAGGTGTGCCGGGTCGAGCGTCGGCCTGTCGTCGAAGGGGTAGGGCTCGTTTTCGATCATTTCCATTTCCTTCGCCGATACGACCCCCTCCGTCACGGTCCACCCACCACGACGGATTGTGAAGTACACACCGGGCGGCTCCACATTGTCCGGAATCTCCTTCAGGATGTACGCGATATCCCAATTCGCTCGAATTGGCCCGCGCTCGCGAAGTTGACGGGCTGCGTCGGCCTTAAGGTCGTCATCCATGTGATCCGGCAGCCGGGCTATCTTTGCCTCGACGAAGCGCTCCCAGTGCCGGTGGCTGAGACGGGTAACAATCGACCTCCGCCAGGGCCGCAAGACCGTCAGGAATCCCAAGTAGTAAAGGCGGCCGCGAAGGCTGGGTACCCAGCACACCGCCCCAGCCACCACGACGACTACTCCGGCCAAGACCCATACCCACATAAGATTCCCTCCCGATGGTTGCTACCGAGTCTCCGTCAAGCAGGCCAGCTTGAGCGGGGCATGGGGCTGGAATCCCGGGACGTCACGGATGGTCTTGTGGAGCAGCACCGGGGACTTGTCGTACATGCTGCTATGGTGCTCGCTGAACCAGAGCATCACGACGGGCTTGCCCGCCTTCACGGACGCGAGGGCGTCCTCCATGAACGGTGGGGCCGAGCCGGGATGGTCGACGCCGATGATGGTGAGGTCGTAGCCGCCCTTGGGACATTGCGGCAGGCACACGGTACCGGGGACACGATCCAGCCCTTTAGTATCGATGGCGTAGCGGTTCCCCTGAAGCCAGGGGAGCAAACGCTGGAGAATCTGGGCACTGCTGCCCAGGAAAAGCGCCCTCCGGATACCGAACTCAGGGAGCGCAGCCCCGCCGATGGATAGCTCCATCACTGGGCCCATAGGATCCGGCGATGCGTGGAACAGGAGCGGGTCCGACGGGTCCACGCTCGGCATATCGGTAGCGTAGTTCTCGTCGACGCGGCGGTCGGGTTGCCGGAGCGGCGTGGGGTTCTTGCCCAGTGGTGCGGGGAGCGGCTGGTCGGAAGTTCCCTCCCGGGCCCTGTACGGATCCTGGTCGTCCCCGTACTCCGTGGGAACGCGGCCCCCAGATTTCATAGGAGCACGGTCCGGTTGCGTCCCTGCGACCTTGCGGCGCTGTCCGGCCGCGACCCGCTGCCGCTTCGGCTCCACCTTCTCCTCCGGCTTCTGCCGGGCCATGACCCTGGAGGGAACCTCGGGCTCGGGCTCCTTCTCGATCGGGGTCTTGGTTTTCGGTCGGACGGCTTTGTTGTCTCGCAGGAAGTCGTCGCGGAGGGACGGACCCCCGCCCCGCTTTGAGGGGGTTGTCGCCTTCTTGGGCGGTGGTGGAGGGGTCGATTTTTTCTGCTCGGCTGGGGCGAGTTCAGGACGCAGAATATGCAGCATCCCGACCGGCGTACCCTCCGGCTTTTTATCCTTTGGGTCCGTCGGCTTACGGACGAACGGTGCCGCTTTGGGTTTCTTCTGAGGATCGCTCTTGCCCATGACTACCTTCCTGAACATTGTGGCGGTCCGAGTGGCGGGCCGCGGACTGCGCGTGGTCTTCGAGCGCGATACAGTGGAGGGGGAACTGCGCGTCGATTTCGACCGATGGTTCGGCCTTCGTGATAGTGAAGCCGTGCCGGAGGCGATTGGATCGGCCGTTGCCTCATTGCTGGCTGGGGACGAGCCGGTAACACTACCCCGGGATGCGCGGGAGCGTATCACACCGGCCAGCCTTCGTTCCATCGAAAGCGGCGGCCCATCTACCTTGGTCGAACCGGGGGCTGCCCTTTGGCTCCATTTCGATGGTTCCCTTGAGGCCATCGCTACGGCCGTTCTCCTACGGGTATCCCGTGTTCCGTTTGGGCTGTTCCATGTTGTACCGGTCGGAGGCGGGGGCTGGTGGGGACAGTGGGCAGCGGAGCAGCGGTCCTGCTGGAAGCGGGCTGCCGAGCAGTTTGGCCCCGCCGTGGTTGAGATCCGCACGAACATTCTCGGGACGGTAGACCCTCCTGGGTGGCCGAACCCTGCTACGCCCTCCGCCTTGGCAAGTTGGCTCATCACGGACTGCGGCGGGGGCGTTGTGCTTCAGAGCCGTGCTCCGTCGGATTCTAAGGCAGTTCGGCTTCTGCGGGCGCAGAAGGTTGCCGTGCTGGGAGGCGCTCCCGGTCTGAGCGAGATCGTGCAAATGCGAATTGCAACTTCAGCCGGGTTCACGCCTATCACATCTGGGGATTACGATCCTCTACGTATGGCGTACCTGCGTGACGCCTTCGATATGCCTGCCGGAGACGCGGTTGAAGGATCCTTATGGCAGGCTTTCGACACGAAGGGATGTCTAAAGGATCCTGAGACCTGGGCGTACATCGCGGCCCATTCTGTCCGTTTCCGTCGGGCAAGCGGGGGGTCGGGCGCGGAGGATCGTATTCGGGAGTTGGTGGCTGGGCTTCCGCTGGAGCACCTAGATGCCTTCGATCCGTCCTGTCTAGGTTGGGGGCCGACTGGTGAACGTGCCCTCCAGGCTCTATCGGAGGGGGCGGAGCGGGTAGGAATTGAAATAGCGCAGGCCAAGCACCTGCGCTATCGCGAGCAGTTCGAGACGGTTATGGCCCGACGGGCTACTTAGCGCGCCATGCCAGCCAGATCCGCTGGGTCGCCGCCCCACAGTAGTCGAGGCCGTTCTCGCGGAAGAAGTTGAGGTTCGGTGTATCCGCTTCCCCCCAACCTCCCGTGATGGCCGTCACACGGCGACTCCGTTTGTGGAGGTGTTCGAGGACCTCTGCTCCATACTCCCGATCGGTCTGGAGTATGTTGACGCCGCCCGCCCACACGATGAGATCGTACACGGGGGACGGAGGAATCAGGTCCCGAACGTCCGTCGCGGGGATCAGGAGCGGAAGAAGCGGGGTAGCCGTAGCCGGTGGGTCGTACGCGTGGAACGTGTCGAGGTGGTCCCGATCCCCTACCAGCACGTCCACGGCGCAACCGATGCGCAGCAGCGAAGTGACAAGGGGGGTCATGGTCATCTCCGGGTCGGAGAGGAGTACCCGTCGGGGACACATGGACCGGACGAACAGCCACGGGACAGCTTCCCGGACCAAAGTGGCCATCGAGGCCCCCGGATCCGAGAAAATTTTTCCACTGGCGGAGGAGGCTCTCTCCGCAGGGTAGACCGCCACGCCCCATTCCCCCTGCAGGGATTTCGCGACAGTCTCCTGGATCCGGGTGTGCGAGGCCGGGCGCTTACCGAACTGGTGGAGGAGCCAGTCCTCGTCCGCCCCAACGAGGTTGGGCTTCACCGAAGGGGACTTGGTCCAGAGGTACGGGTAGGCCACGACGACGCCCATTCGGGCCACTCGTAGCAGGTCGTCGGGGCGTGGGAATCCCCTCGTGGGATCGATGACGAGGATCACCACATCGAAACTGCCACTCGGGGCGATCCCCAACGTCGGGTCGCAGACCGTCTGCGAAATGCCCTCTTGGGGGTCGAACACCAGTGACTGCATCCGTTCCGCCACATCCGCTACTACCCGCGTACCGCCGAAACGCTCCAGCAGCCGCGACCCGCTCCCGTAGGCGTGAAAGTAGGTCGCTGCTTCGGGGAAGCTGTGGTGGATGATCCCTTCGACCGTGTCGGTGATATTGCTCTCGGTGCCGGACACGTGCTTCTTCGGGCGATGTTGGGCAGCTTGCTTGCCGCCCTGGATGCGCTTGGCGGCTGAACCGGGCTGCAAGACTTCGAGGGGTACGCCCTCCCGATTGCTGGGAAGCGGGCGGTGGTGGGGCTTCTTCTGTTCCTGCTGAGGTTTACGTGGTCTGGTAGGCATGGCGTTGTCCTATTCAATCGCGGTCGCGGAATCGATGGACGGTAAACTTGTCCGCTGTGACAGGGGCGATACGAAGATGCTTCTGCCGGAGACGGCCACGAGCCTTCAGGGCTTTCCACCAGGTCCAGGATCCGGCGATCCGAGTACGGTACGCCGCTCGTTCAGGGTCCGTACCCGTATGGGAGGTGCACTGCGCCCGGTGTACCCGGCGGTACCCGAGCACCTGTTTGGTGTTGCGCATCTTGAGCCCCGCGTAGAAGGCTCGGACGATGAACTCGGTGTCGGCCCCGCCGCTGGCGGCTTCGTATCCGCCAAGGACGTCGAGGACGTCAGACCGAATGGTCATCACCCCGTTGATCAGGACGTGCTTGCTCGCCCGAGCGAGAATGACCGAAGGATCCTCGGGTAGCGAATCGTACGAGGTCTTGGTTTTCCGGCCTTCCTCGTCGACCGTCTCCATCTGACCGGAGAACACCTGCAACGCATCGTCGGCCTCGAACGCCTCCCGAGTGATGCGGAACCGATCCCCCGTAGCGATATCGTCGGAGTCGAGGAAGCCGATCAACGACGGCATCACGTAACTGGTGTTGCCCTTTAGATACGCCAGAAGGGTGTTGCAGGCCGCGTATTGGCCCATGTTCTCATTCAAGGCCACCACCCCAATCCGGTCGCCGTGTTCGTCCCCTAGGTCCCGTGCCACAGTTAGGGTCCCGTCGGGGCTCTTGTCGTCGACAACCCAGACCCGCCGGACCTCATTCTGCAGACAGGACTCCACCGCCTCGCGGAGAAACCGTTCGGCGTTATATGCAGGGATCACAACTTCGATAGAGTGCATGGGTATTAGTGGTACAGCGGTTTTGGGGCGAGCTTAACAGTGGCGACGGGCTTGTTCTCGCTGACCACCGGTTCCGGGAACCCGTGGGCACGGAAGAAGGGGGCGTAGTGGCGGTCCGCGCTGAACCAGGTGGACTCCGGGTCCCCATAGCGGACTGCGCGTAGCCACTCCGCGATGATCGGGGCGCAGGCTGCGGCCGGAATCCCTTCGCCCTCGATATCGACACGGATTCGTTGGAGGTTGTTAGAGGGCCCCGTTTCCTCATGGGCGAAACGGTCGGGGAATTCCTGTTGCAGGGCCACGTACTCCATCACAGTACCTGGACCCGTCTCGAAGCGCGGTGCGTGGCGGTGCACAACACGGAGATTGGGATTAGCCGTTAAGAGGGCGAACGCGAGGATGGACCAGTTATCCATGAGTTCCATCCCGTTGCTCAGTCGCACGTTCATGCAGGGGGTGAATAGAGTGTGGCCACACCGACGGGCCATGGAGATCAGGGCCATTGAAGAACGGGCAATCGCCTTTCCCCAGAAATTCCCCTGTGCACCCTCCTGGTCCGTCGCTTCCAACATCCGCCGACGCTCGTCCTCCTCCAGGTGCTGGAGAGCCGGGTCCGCCATTTCCTCGTCTGTGGCGGACACAGGGAACTGGACCTTCATCCCCCATTGTACTTCGGGGTACACACCGAGCACGCCAGGCGCGGTGACGGCGGAGTCATCCACGATAAACGCATCCGGAGCCGGATCGTCCCAGGCCGATAGAGGGGAGAGCGCAATGGCTACATCGTCCTCGGGCCTGCGACCGCACCCCGGTTCCAGGAGTGCGACCTGCGGCTCCTTCTGCAAGGATTCCCCGAGGGACCCGCTGAAGTACGCGGACGGGTACTTCCACACGGGGTCCAGATCCTGCAACCCGATCTCTAGCCCAGACTCCGGGAACCCTGGCATTTGCGGGTAGAACCGGGCCAGCATCGGGACGATCTCACCCTTGTCGTCCGCGTCGGTCGACGTCTTCTCCTGCAAGTGGAACAGGGGCATCGGGGTAGACCCGAAGGCAAGGTCCCAAGCATTGAGGTCCCCCTCCACTACCATGATGTCGGCAGACATCTCGTACGCCATGCGGTGGTGGGGGTGTCCAAGAAACAGGCTCTGCACGTCCGGCGTCCGGTAGATCGGACGTATCTCCACAACACGCCCGCAGGCACCGAGAGCCCTGCGGACGGAATGTTCGATATCGTGGGTCCGCTGCGGCGTGGACGGGTAGCTGAGGACTAGGGCAACTCGAAGGGTCTGCATTGGTTCGGATTCTCCAGGGTCTCCATGGCTTTCTTGATCGCAGCACCGATGATCAGCATCTCTTCGTAATAGCCGACCATCCCGCGGGCCTGGTGGAGCAAATACGCCGGGTGCTTCATCGGCCACACTTTGATGCGGGCGTCATGCACGTACGGGTGCAACTTACCAAGCAAATCGCCAACCGCTTCCCCCCGGTGGGCTCCTTCGCAAAGAACCTGCGCGGCGAACCGGCCCATCGCGATGATGACCCACGGTTGGACGATCTCGATTTTCCGGTACAGGTAGGGTAAGCAGGCGTCGATCTCCGCCACGTATGGGTCACGGTTCTTCGGCGGACGGCAGCAGCACACATTACCGATGTGGACGTCCTGCCGCTGAAGCTGGATGCTTTCAAGGATCTTGTCGAGCAACTTCCCTGATGGACCCACAAATGGCATCCCGAATCCCATAGCCCGTTTATCGCGCAAGGACTCTTCGTAGTGCCCGGGGGCCTCCCCGACGATCATTACCCTAGCCTGTGCCGGGCCTGCGCCAGGGACCGCTTTCCCGTACCGGTCCCTACGGATATCCCCTAGCTCGCAAGCCCGGCATTCACGGACCTCCTCCGCGATGGCCATGAGCTTCTGCTTGGCTTCTGGGTCCGGCGTCCGGGGAAACCCTATGGTGAGGGGGTCTTGAGGTATCCCGTAGCGAAGACGGTTGCGCAGCCCGTGCTCGACCTTGTGGAACAGTTCCTGGTAGGGCGCTGGGAAGTGGGATACGGCGTCAGGCATCGTCGACGAAAGGCTCCAAGAGATCCACGACTTCCAGTACGTGATCCTTCACGTACCGGCGGTATGGCGGCGGCAGCACGCCGAACCCTGCGTAGATAAGGAGCCGTTCCTCGTCGGTTAATTCGAGCACATCGGCGATGCTGGATAGGGCTTCGTCGGACGGCACCTTAGCCCCCCGCTCGATCGCGGACAGGTGCTGTACCGACAGCAACGACCGGGAGGCAACCTCGTCGAGGGTGAGACTCCTGCGCGCACGGCCCCCACGAATGATCTGGCCTGGTTCGGTCACTTTTTCCATATGCTCATTATAGAAGCAGCCGCACCGACGACGATGAACAGCACGACCTGGGCGATGGCCTTACGCATCTCGGATTCGAGGATGCTAGCCTGCTCGCGGGCCAGCGCGTCCGGTGCCTCTATCATAATTTCATCGTGCACGAAGTTCACCATAAGAAGTCCCTGGAACCAGCACCGGAAAAGGGCCAGCTTGGCAGCGTCGGCCGCCTGTCCCTGGAACTGCGTATTGTGCCACTCGTTCAACCCTTCATCGTGCCCGGTTGGGATCTCCCCCGGGCGCTCCCGTCGGTACTTGTCCTTCTTCTGCTCGGCAGCGATGAGGCTACCGCGCAACCGACCACTGAGGGTGTAGCACCGATCGTAGTAGGGCTGGAAGGGGAACGGCGGGTTGTGGACGAGGTAGGGAGGGCCGTCCTTGATCCACTCGGCCCCCTCGGGGTAGAGCGTCATCCAGGCGCGGTATGCTGCT
>Ga0180431_10004180_pt1 | contig 18158 bp, 10 predicted proteins | sample SS_ome_11_FD_132459 | JGI IMG/M metagenome (GOLD analysis project Ga0180431, IMG submission 132459) | Hypersaline lake sediment archaeal communities from the Salton Sea, California, USA - SS_1_MS_1 metaG | ecosystem: Environmental > Aquatic > Non-marine Saline and Alkaline > Hypersaline >... | reverse complement strand
TCCGCATCTGTTTTCTGTTTTCGGATATCTGTTGCTCCGGGGAGCCAGCAATAGAAAAAGGGGGCCGAATGGGCCCCTTGCCGTATGCTGGCTCCCCATCGTGGACTCATTTCGAACTTTCTGTCTGGCCCCACCCCCCCACATGAAGGCCGTTCTGGAGGAACTCCGAGAACTCCATCCCGCCGCGTGAAACAGTCGTACGTGCTACGGTTCCTCGGTTTGGTGCTTGATTTCGGACTCTCAATGCGCGAGAATGGGAGCCTGCTGAACATTGTCTTACCACACTATCCTGACAGCGGAGGCTCCTATGAAGGTATCGTCGATGCTTTTTGTCGTGGCCGTTACCATCCTGACTCCCCGCCCTGCCCTTCCGACGACCTGGTATGTCCCGTCCCAATGCCCCACGATCCAGGCGGGTATTGATGCTGCCTCCGCCGATGACACTGTTCTCGTCGCGTGCGGCATCTACACGTGGACCGGTGAGGGAACTGGTGACGCCAACGGACTAATTCGCATGAAGTCTGGGATCACTCTCAGAAGTGAGGCCGGTGGCCCCTTCTGTGTCACCGTCGACGCCCAGCAGCTGGGGAGGGTCATCTACTGTGATGGCGTGGACAGCACCGCCAATATCGAGGGGTTCACAGTCACTGGCGGCCGAACTGGCTCGTCGTCATGGCCTGACGAAGCTGGCAGTGGACTCTGCTGCTGGAATTCTTCTCCATCTCTGATCAATTGTGTCTTCACAGCCAATTCGGGCCCCTCTTGGGGTGGCGGCATGGCCTGCGTGTGGTCGTCCTCGCCCTCGCTGGACAGAGTTGTCTTCTCAGACAACGATTGCTCGGTCGGTGCAGCGGTGTACTGCTACGCGGATTCTCTTTCTCCTTCCCCGACTTTCGATGGCTGCGTCTTTTCCAACAACTCAGGCAACAACGGTTCCGGTCTGGTGCTTACGGGGTACTCCCCTAGCTTGATCAACTGCACCTTCTTCGGGAATTCGGTTGCAGAACACGGTGTCATCGCCGTCGGTAGTAAGTCAACGATCGAGGTCGAAAACAGCATCATTGCCTTTAGCACACAGGGGTCAGCGGTCTCCTGCGGCGGTGAGGACGCCATTCTAGCCTGCTGCGATGTCTACGGCAACGCCGGTGGCGACTGGGTGGGTTGCATTGCCGGGCAGGATTCACTCAGCGATAATTTCTCTGCCGACCCTCTGTTCTGCCATCCAGACAGAGGCGACTATCACCTGCATGAGAACTCCCCCTGTACGCCTGGGAACTCCCCAGGAAGCTGCGGACTCGTGGGTGCGCTCGGTCTGGGGTGCTACTGTCAGAACCGCGTGTGGCATGTGCCGGCAGACGCTCCTACCATTCAGGCAGGCATCGACTCCGCAATCGCGGGGGACACAGTAGTGGTTGCCTGCGGTACGTATGATGAGCATGACATAAGGATGGAGTCGGGGGTGTATCTGCGGAGCGAGACCGGCGAGCATGATTGCGTCACGGTCGATGCGCAACAGCAAGGAAGGGTCTTCTACTGCCTCGGTGTTGACAGCACTGCGACGATTGAGGGGATCATTATCACGGAAGGGTCCGTCTCAGGAGACAGCCCCTCCGGTTGTGGGGGCGGCATGTACTGCAACTCCTCCTCCCTCAATCTGGCCAATTGCGAGGTTTCTGAGAATTCGGCTCATGATGGAGGCGCGGTCTACTGCTGCAACCAGTCGTCTCCGACACTCATCAACTGCGATCTATCCGCTAACTCAGTGACTGATGATGGCGGCGGGCTGTTCAGCCGGGATAGCTCAGACCCCCGGATCATTGCCTCTGTTCTATCCGACAACTCAGCCGGATCGGAGGGAGGCGGATTGTTCTGCACCATCTACTGCTCTCCCACACTGACCAACTGTTCTCTCTCCGACAACTCTGCCGGTGGCTCGACATCCGGTGGTGGTTTGCGGTGCTGGGACAACTCATCTCCTACTCTGCAAAACACAATCATAGCCTTCAGCTCACTAGGCCAAGCGGTGAGCTGCGGCGGCAACAGTAGTGCAACACTTGAATGTTGCGATGTGTATGGCAACGAGGGCGGGAACTGGGTGGATTGTATCGCAGGGCAGGAGGGTACTAACGGTAACTTCTCCGCGGATCCACTCTTCTGTGATCGAGGCAACGGTAATTACCATCTTAATCCGGCTTCACCTTGCGCTAATGCTCCAGGCTGCGGTCTGATCGGCGCACTGGAGGTTGGCCTGGCGGCCAGCGCCGCATTTGCGCCGGCGGACACTGCCCTTTGTAGTGGAGGAGAGATATGCTTCGAGAATCTAACGCAGCCGGATAGTCTCGAATGCGTCTGGGTTTTCTGCGGCGTCGACACGATTGCGGAGCGAGAACCCTGTTATACCTTCCCGGGACCAGGTCCGGATACGTGCCAGGTGGTTCTGATTGTGTTTGGGACGTGTGGCAACGACACGGCCTATGGTCAAGTGATCATCTTCCCCGGCTCAGCGCCAACAGCCGCCTTCTCAACGACGTTCAGAGGAACAGCACTTGGCTGCGCGCCGTTTGAGGTCTGCTTCGCAGATGAGTCCCAGGGAGAGGTCTGGGAACGTTACTGGGAATTCGGTGATGGTGCTGACACGACGGATGTGGCGGGCGTGTGCCACACCTACACCTACGGTGACACCTTCGACGTAACCCTCATCGTGGGCAATCCATGCGGTTACGACACGCTGACGAAGGAGAACCACGTCCTGGTGTTCGATCCACCCCGGTCAGCATTCTGGCAGGACGCCGACAGCGTGTGCGTCGGGAAGACGATCTGCTTCCACGACACTTCCGGCGGGATGTACACCGAGTGGTTCTGGGACTACGGGGATGGCATTGAAGGTGCGGACTCATGCCACGCCTACTCTGAGGATGGGTGGAAGACCGTCGAGCTCTGGATCAACGGGCCGTTCTGCGGGGCCGATACGGCCGGCAGTCAGGTCATGGTGTGCGACTCCACGCGAGCGGCAGTCTGGGCTGATGTGACTACTGGCCTACCGCCACTGACCGTCACCTTTTGTGACTCATCGGCGGGGTGCATCCTGAACCGTGTATGGTGCTTCGGCGACGGCTCAGAGCCGGGGTCAACGGTATGCGTCCAGCACACATTCGAAGAGCCAGACACTTACACCGTCGCACTGGCGGTGGGGGGATTCTGCGGAAGTGACAGCGCTACTGTCGAGATCGTTGTGCCCCCGACAGGTCTGTTGTGCTTCGAGCCTGATATTGTCGACACAACCTACGCCTGCCTCACAGGCGATCCTGTCGTGGTTGATGTCACGCTGAGCGGTAACGTGTGGCCGATCGGAACGTTCGCCTTCGACGTGACCTACGAATCCTCGTATTTCAGATTGCTGAGCTGCTCAAATGGAGATCTCACGGCGGCGTGGCCACCGGTCGGTTGCGGTACAACGCGCGGAGCGGATACTGTCTCGGTCTACGGCACTCTTGCCGGGGTGGATTCGATTTTGCCGGGATCGTCCGGGAGCCTTGTCCGGCTGGTATTCGAAATGGATTGCACTGGATTGGCCTACGGAGACTCCATCCCCTCCCTCAAGTGCATCACGAACATGACCCATGATTGCTCGACCTTCGTAGCCTGCCAGTGCCGAGACTGGTTGCTCGCCGATGTTGGTGAGGGAGCAGTGCGCCTGCCCGTGGAATTGTCACTTGGCGAGAACTACCCGAATCCCTTCAATCCCGGCACGACGATCGAATTCGACCTTCCCGCACCCGGCGGGCGGGTCAACCTGGCTGTCTACGATGTGCGGGGACGGCTGGTGCGGATGCTAATCGACCAGGTCATCGGGACCGGTCGTCATCAAGTCCGCTGGGACGGCACGGATGACCACGGCGAAGCCGTGCCTTCGGGCATCTACTTCTATCGCTTGAGCACACCACACGGGGTGGAGCAGAGGAAAGCGGTGGTGCTCAGATAGGGTGAAGCTATCAATCGGCCAGGTAGGCTGCTACACCACCAAGAGGAAGTAGCGCAGCGGCAGCTTGAGTATTCTTTCGTCAAAGGCGGGAGCAAGGTCGCGCGTAATAAGTACGCTGAGGGACAGGTCGTACTTCTTCATGAAGAACCTCAGGTTGGCAGTGTGATCGGCGTCCCGCCGATACTTCACTTCTATTGGAAGGTATCTATTGCCCCCGCATGTGCAAACGAAGTCGACCTCCCGGTTGTTCTTTCGGAAGAACGTGTTTTCAATTGCCTCTGGCCATGTTGAAAGCTCTCGAATGACAAGATTCTCGGCATAGTATCCCATCAAGGTGTCATCTGGCGCGTCCCACGTTTTCATGACAGCGTTGCGTAGAGCGGGATCCACCGGGTAGCACTTGATGTTGCCTTGGCGGACCCGCAGGGGCTTGTGAGTGAACTTCGCAATCCGGAGAATAAGGTCCGTCTTTTCGAGGCGGGGCAGGTTCTCTTCAACGACGCGACGCTCCACCCCTGATTCTCTAGCAACCTTGGCCATGTTTATTTCGACCCCAGGATTGCCTAGAAGGTAGACAAAGAACCTGAGCACGTTCTCGGGCCTTCGGTACTTGGTGGCCATCATCAGGTCTTCATAGAGAACTTTCCTTACCTGTTGCTCCATCAAATACTCAATCTTGCGAGCTTTATCGGTCAGGTTCCAAACCTCCGGAAATCCGCCCTCTCTGCAGTAGTCTGTGACTGCTTCGTCTAAGTCTGTCCGGAATGGCTCCAGGGCTCTTTCCAAGCGGGTCACGCACGCGAGGGCACCACTGCCATCTCCATTGAGCAACAGCTGTCGAAGCGTGGTGTGCTCACCCACGATTTGCGCGAACTCCGGCTTCTGACGCAACGTGTATTCGCAGTACTCACGGAAGCTGAATGGCAGCAAATGGCGGTCCTGGATACGCCCAAGGAGGCTCTCCTGGCTTTTGCGGAAGATCGGCGTGGACGCAGATCCTGACACGACAAAGCGAATCGGCACCTTGAGATCATAGTACTTCTTGAGATACAGCTCCCACTGAGGGAGGCGCTGAATTTCGTCGAGGAAGAAGTAGCTGGTCTGCGTCTCTCCATGTGCTCTTTCGACAAGCAAGTCAAAGATGACACGCTGAGCCTCTGTGGAAGCCTGAACGTCTGGATCATCAAGGGAGAAGTAGAGTATCTGGCTTGGGGAAAGGCCCTGATGCTCAAGTAGGTGATAGATCACCTGCTTCATGGCGGTACTCTTTCCAACGCGACGGGGGCCTGTTACGGAAATGATCTGAGAGATGTCGTGAATGTCCTTCAGGACTTCACCTACTATCGGACGGCGATAGTCAGGTAGGTCCTCTGGCTCCGCGTCCCCACGCCACCAGGGGTTGTAGGGATCTAGAACGCGCTCCAGCTCTTGGGCATCCATTTGTGCACCCCCTATAGAACGGGAGGCAAGTCTCAACACCTTGCTCCCATCATTATTGGCCCCGAGGCGGCGGCGAAGAGAATACCTCGAATCCCCTCTGGAGCAGATTACTATGACCAAGCCGCGGATAGCAAACAGATAATTGGAAATATGAGCCCTATGAGGCCCATGGCGACTTAGAATCCAGAACATATTCCTAGACAATTAGTTATGGGAACACGACAAGAAAAGAGAGCCTATTCTAGAACATATAGACCTTATGAGGCACATCACGACTTAGAATCTAGAACATATTCTTAGACAATTAGTTATGGGAACACGATAAGAGAACAAGCCCTATCTCAGACAAGTATGGACTGACGATCTCCGTCTTCGGAGCTCTGCGAGGCGACTCATAGGCTTATCCGGACTCACCGTGGGCTAGGTATATATACCTAGCCCACGGTCGATGCCGATCAAGTTCCATGCTCGCACCAGTGCCTTGACAGCACCCCGAGATTGGTGGCAAGATGTGCCAAAATACCCAGGCTAGATAGGTATATATACCTATCTAGCCTCCATCCTGGGGGGCTCTGCGTGTCAACTCGCCTGAAGAATGCCAGAACCCATATCATTGATCAATTTGAGGCCGCTGACAAGCGCGTCTATTTGACGACAGAACTCCGTGACCTTATGACCGCTAACTGGGTCGAGTGGGATCTCCCGAAGTGGCTTGCGATGGGACAGGTCCGCGAATTCCTTCTCTCGAAAACGCCGCTCCGCAAAGTCACGCTTCGGTGTCAATCCTATCGAGCCGTGACACGCTACGTTTGGGGCAAGGCTTCGGTTTATGAAGTAGCCGCTTCGCTTCGGCGGGCTGCGTATCTTTCCCACGGCACGGCCATGGCCCTGCATGGTCTGACAGACCGAATCCAGAAGACGGTCTACGTGAATCACGAACAGAGCCCAAAGCCTCCACCCTCGGGAGGGCTAACGCAAGACAGGATCGATCGAGCTTTCGGCCGGCCGCAGCGCATGTCGAAATACGAGTTCCGTCTGGCCAGGCACCGGATTCGTCTTCTGAACGGGAAGAATACCAAACGTCTTGGAGTCGAGACACTCAAGGGGCCGGAGGGGGAGGATCTTTCTGTTACGAATGTCGAGCGGACGTTGATCGACATTGTTGTCCGGCCTGCCTATGCTGGCGGTATTCGGCAGGTCCTGGAGGCGTTCGAGACCGCAAGAGAACGGGTCTCCGGAGAGTCTCTTCTCACGACTCTGGAGGGTATGGGTTACATTTACCCGTATCATCAGCCGATCGGCTTTCTCATGGAGAGGGCAGGTTACGATGAACAACTCTGTGCTCAACTCAGGGATCGGGGTGCGGAGTTCGATTTCTATCTAGTTCATGGGATGAAGAAGAGGCGGTATGATAAGATCTGGCGGCTATACTATCCGGAGAGATTCTAGCGTTGAGATCGACGTGGAAGTCGAACTCGAACTTCTCTCCCGCTGTTGAGTCAAGAACCGCGTGGGGTGTCGTGCTAGGGAAATAGGCGTCCTGGGGGGCTCCTGGGGCCGTCTTCCGACTTGCCCTGGCTCGAATGTGGTTGCAGGCTTGGTGGTGAAAGAGAGCCTTGGTACAACGACCGGCCTAGACCGTATGCGATGATCTAACCCCGCGCTCCAGGGCGGGCGGGGCTTCAGGGACCTGGGGGGGATCCCCTCTGGTAACGGGGTCAGCCACCCATTCCCGTCAACTATCCTGGACCACAGCGATTCTGCCTGCAAGATCCGCTGTCTTCCGTAACTGGCGTCCATCGAATTAGTCTATCTGACGGCCAGCGACCTCGAGATCACGCCCGATTTCCCCATGGTCCCAACCGGGAACAGGCCCACCACGCGGCGATATTGGATGGCAAGGGGTTTTGGTCAGCCAACAGACGATCGTCGGCCATGGGCGATTGTCGACGGCAGGAGCATGGAAACCTGGCGGCCAGGGAGGCCCGCGAGGCCGGTAGACGTGGGCGCGAGCTGACAGACGTCTGGGAATTGTCAGGCGCGCGGCGGCGAGAGTTCGTCGCTGCCTGGACCGTAAAAGCTCGATATCGCGCGCATTCCTGTAAACCGACCAGATCCTTCAATCTCGCTGGTGAAGTAGAGGTTAGGTCACCAGATTGGGTTCAGAATGCCGCCTCCGGCGGTGTCGCGCCCCACAACCAGCGACGACACACCTATGCTCGACTATCTCGACAGCGAAGCCGTGGCCCTTGGCACCCAACTGGGCGTGAATGAACCCGGCGAGTAGATAGCGGTCAGAATCCTGGGCTGTTTTTTTTTCACCCTCGATCGGCTGGATTTCGACCTTCACAGGTCCTTCAAGAGACCCGTGCGGGACCGATAAACGAATCTGACGGGAGCATGAACTGACTGGAAATGCGGCCGAAATGGACACACTCGCTTTGTTATCAATGACTTAGGGTCCCAGTGGCGTAGCCACCTACCCGCGCCCCGCTTTCTCGCCTGCTGCACACAGGTCCTTCAAAGGACCTTCAAGAGACCCATATAAGTCTCTTAAGAGATAATATCGGTGCCCACAAATAGACCCACACCAAAAAAGTGCTTGACTGAACACAATCCCGTGCTAGATTCGGACCGCGAAGACGACGAGACCCTCGGCCATCATGACGGAGGCAACTGCAATGGCAATCGGGAACCAAGGAACAAGCCGTGAGCTTGACGAGGCTCTGGGTCTTCTCGTCAACCAGATCCGAGAAGGCCTGAGCCACGGCTTCTTCGAGTACAGCGTTCGGTGCGAAATCGCGAAGGGAGGTAAGCGCCAGCTGACGATAGGGGCCGGCAAGAGCCACCGATTCTTGATCGGGGAAGAGGAAATCGGCAACTGAACCGAACCACATGGGTGACTTCCTGTGACTGGAGCGCCAAAGATGACGATTGGAAAGGTCGCTCGCTATCGGTGTGATTCCGAAGCCGAGGACCACAAGAGCCTGGATCCAACACGGACAGGACCTGGTCTTCGGTGCCGCCGATGGAAAAAGAGCGAAACCCACTTCTAGCCGACACCCGCAAAGTCTGGAATCCGCGTTGCTCAAGACCGCTGAGTGACGAAGATGCCCGCCAGATCATCAAGAACACCGTTGGGTTTTTCCGAATCCTCCAGGAGTGGAAGGCCGCCGACATTTGCCCATCCGGTAGGACCAGTGCACTAGGCAACAGGCCTGGATCCCTGGACCATGGGGGTGGCAAATGACCTCACCCCGCGCTCATACCGGAGATCGAAAACCCCGTCCCACGGGTCGGCCTTGGTTTCGCATTCCAAGCTGGATTGTCTCAGATGGTGTCCTGGCGAAATTGGGTCCGGCGGCGAACAAGGTCCTGCACACGCTCGCTTACCACGCGAACTCAAAGACCGATGAGGCCTGGCCGGGAGTGAGTACAATGTCGCGTGAGACAGCGCTCAGCGAGCGAACGGTCCGGAGGGCCCTCAGACAGCTTGAGGAGCAAGGTATCATACTGAGACTTCGCCGCGGCGGTGGGCGGTTATCCGCCAGATACCGGATTCTATTCCGGTCACAGGTGACCGGAATAGAGCGCCCGTGTCAGATGCCCAAAACACCCATTCCGGTCGTCAGCGACCACCCTAATCCGGAACCTGCCGACCGGGGAACAGAAAACAGGGAACCAGAGAAGAGAAAGACACAACAACAAGCCCCTGTTGCTGTTCCTTTCCCTCCAGAATTTGAGAACCCAACACCTATCACCGGACCTTCGTGCAACGGGGCTGGCCCCATGAGCGACACTGTGGCACACACCCTGGGCAATCTCGAGGCCATACATTTGCTCCGCAGTGCAGGGTTCTCCGAGCATTCCGCTCACGACGTGGCCATTGAGGCGCGTGGTGACGTGGAACTCGTCAGAACAGCCATACGAAATGCGGACTTCGAGGACAGCCGCGGCAAGCTCCAGAACCGGTGTGGCTACATCCGACGAGCGATCCGCGACAAATGGGAGCTTCTTCCGGGCGTCGTGAGGTTGGAACGCGAGAGAGAGGAGAGTCGCAAGAAGACAGAGAGGCGGGAGCGCCAAGAACGCCTCGCGGGCCTGAGTGAGAACTTCCGCCGGAAGTCCGAGGCACGCGTTACAGGGGTTCTTGCCGAGCGCGGGGTCTCCTACTCGGAACGCCAAACGTGGGCTGAGGCCGAATACGGGCGGATGCGGTCTTCGGGAAATGGAGAGTTCGAGGCACTGAAGCAGGAAGCCCTCCGGATTCTGCCCGAGGAATGTGCCAGGTGGATCGCTGACCGCCAGGACGAGCCAGACGACGATGTCAGACACGGAAGCCCAACTCTCAAGCACGCTATGTTGGACCTTCTTGCAGAGAGAACACCCGATCGGAATTCCATCAGAGATGACCAAACCACTCACAGACGAGGGGAAATCCCGTCATGTCAATGATCCCAAAAGATGAGATCTGGCCGTTCAGGCCGGGATGGCACAAAGCATTCGTGGCGGACTCGAAGAAAGCACGGAAGATCGCCGGGTGGAAGGGCTGCCGGAAACACGCCACCTATTACTACCCCAACGGCCAGATAGTCCAGGACGTTCTTGTCCCGGCGAGGCTACGTCGTCGGGCCTGCAAAGTGATGGGGCTCCCTGCCCCTTCAAAGAGTCCCGGGCGTGTGACGGCGGGCAAAAGATCCGGTCAGATCGCCGTAGCGCGAGGCCTTCTGAAGAAGGGCACGGAGGTCCAGATTGCGATCGATTTTCCCATGGTCGGAACATAGGAATCGGCTGCCAGGGCGACGATCTTCCGGACTTCGGGTCTCGGGCCTTGCGAATGGAGATCGCTTCATGGGGGCGTTTTTCTGGTTGTGCGACCTTGGGGGCCAGCGAGCTAGGTCAGGCGAAATTCGGCCTACCCGCGAGCAGGAGTTCCATCCGTCGGAAATCCCTTGAACTGTGGGGCCTTACGGCGCAAGATTCAGAATTGAGCCGTTGGAAGCGGCGGATTGAAGGTTTAAAGCAGGGGGACTGGATTCCGAGAGGCCAGTATGACAAAGAAGGACAAGAGCAAAGCCGGGGCTAGGAGGAAGGTTAAGGGCGCGGCCAAGAGGAAAGGAAAGCCCACAGCTAAGAAGAAGTCCAGACCTGCGGCTAAGAAGAAGCCCAAGCCTGCACCCAGGAAACGGAAACAGCGGGCAAAGCCAAAGAAGCCGAAAGGGAAGCCAGTGGCCAAGATCTCGCCGGATCTAGTTGCGGAACATGTCAATCAGTTACGAGAGCTCTTCCCTGCGTGTGTCACCGAGGACAAGATTGATTTCGACAGGCTTCGGACCCTCCTGGGCAAGGATCTCGATGATGGACCAGAGAGGTACTCCTTCACGTGGACAGGTAGACGCGATGCGATCCGGCTCCTGCAGATCCCCAGCCGCGCAACGCTTGTTCCATGTCCCACTGAATCGATCAGCTTTGGTGAGGCCACGCACGCGTTTGTTGAGGGGGACAATCTGGAAGTCCTGAAACTGCTCTATAAGTCGTACTTCGGCAAGGTGAAGATGATCTACATAGATCCCCCCTACAACACCGGCAACGACTTCCTCTACCCAGACAACTTCGCGGATCCACTTGAGACCTACTTGCAGCTGACGGGGCAGAAGGACTCCGAAGGCAACCTTCTCATCTCCAATCCGCAGACCAGCGGCCGGTATCACTCGGCTTGGCTCTCCATGATCTACCCCCGACTATTCCTGGGGCGTCAGCTCCTCCGCGAGGACGGTGTGATCTTCGTTAGCATCGATGACAACGAGGCCCACAACCTTCGCATGATTATGAATGAGATATTTGGAGAGGAGAATTTCGTTGGATGCATCTGTTGGCAGAAGAAATACTCACCCGCGAACGACAAGGGCGACCTGTCGGATATGCACGACTTCATTCTAGTCTACTGCAAGCAGCGTCCTGGTGGCAAACGCAGCGAAGACATAGTGCTCAACCGGCTTGCCAGAACACGAGAACAGGACGAGGCTTACAAGAACCCTGACAATGACCCACGAGGAGATTGGAAGCCAGGAGACTACACGTGCAACAAATCTGCTGAGGAGCGACCGAACCTCTACTATGCTATCGAGCATCCCAAGACAGGAGAGGAGATCTGGCCCAACAAGACACGCGTGTGGGCCTACAGCACCGAGGAACACGCACGTCACGTCAAAGAACAGCGTATCTGGTGGGGGCTGAAGCAGCGGAACAAGGTCCCTGCGTACAAGCGCTTCCTTTCAGAAGTCCCTGGTAGAATCCCTACGACATGGTGGCCTCATACCGAGGTCGGGCATACAGACGAGGCGAGAAAAGAGACGAACGCTTTGTTTCCTGGTATCGGTCGGAGCTTTGATACGCCGAAGCCTGTGAGGCTGCTCAAACGCATCGTCGAAATCGGAGCATTGGGCACAGAGGGAAACACGGAGGACCTGGTTGTCTTGGATTTCTTCGCAGGCTCTTGTTCAACAGCGCAAGCAGTCCTGGAAACTAACGCGGAAAGAGGTTCTACTCTTCGGTTTATCATGGTCCAGCTCCCTGAGCCCATGTCCACTCCGCAAACACTTGACGACGGGGTCACGCTGGACAGTATCGCAGAAATGGGGAAGGAGCGGATTCGGAGGGTGATAGGCAACCTGCGGGAATCGAACAAGGAAGACTCCGACCGCCAGGGAGGAGGATCTGTTCGCGATCTTGGGTTCAGGGTCTATAGGTTGGCGCAGAGCAATTTCAAGGCATGGCCAGGGTTGAAGAAGAAGGATCCAGAGGTGTTTTCAAGCACTATGGATATGTTCACAGACCCCCTGGTCGAGGGCTGGGACCTCGATAATGTCATATGGGAGGTCACAGTCAAAGAGGGCTATGGTCTCGCCTCACGAGTCGAGCCTGTGCCCACGGTGAAGACGAATCGTGTATTTCACATCACGGATTCCGACAGCGATCAGGCCTTGCACATTTGTCTCGATGATACGATCAGAGAGGCAACGTTGGGTGCACTAGCCCTGAAGAAAGAAGACCTCTTCATGTGCCGGGACGCAGCACTCGACGATGAGAAAGCTGCGAATCTTGCGCTGCAGTGTCGACTGAAGACCATCTGAGGCTGAAGTAATGCGGTTCAAGTTCGATGCTAATCAGGAGTTCCAGGTTAATGCCATCGAGGCGGTGGCACAGCTCTTCGAAGGTCAAGCACGCGACGAGGGAGGCTTTTCCTTGAGGATGGGTCCGTCTGCTCTCTCCGCAGTTGGGAACAGTCTAGACTTAGACGACAATACACTTCTGGCGAACCTGCAAAGCGTACAGCGCGAGAACGGCATTCCGCTCGATGAAGAGTTGTGTTGTATTGAGGAGACAGTTGACACCGCAGACGGCCCGAAGCTGGTCCGGTTCCCCAATTTCTCGGTGGAAATGGAGACCGGTACTGGAAAGACGTATGTCTACATTCGGACAGCTCTTGAGCTATACCGTCGCTACGGCTTCCGCAAGTACATCATCGTAGTGCCATCGATAGCGATTAGGGAAGGTGTCCTCAAGACTCTGAGGATCACGGAGACTCACCTGCACGAGATCTACAGCAACCCTCCTTACCGTTACCACGCATACGACTCTGCTAATCTCTCCCAAGTTAGACAGTTTGCCCTCTCTAGCGGGATTGAGATGATGATCATGACGATCGATTCCTTCAACAAGGCATCGAACGTCATCTGGCAGACAACAGACAGATTGCAGGGTGAGACGCCAATGCACTTGGTTCAGGCTACGCGCCCCGTTCTCATACTTGATGAGCCGCAGAACATGGAGAGCGAGCTCCGCGTGCGCGCTCTCTCAGCACTTGATCCCATATTCGCTCTCCGCTACAGCGCGACCCACCGCAATCCCTACAATGTCATCTACCGCCTTTCACCATTCGAAGCCTACCGGCAGGGTCTCGTCAAGCGTATTGAAGTAGCCTCCGTTATGCGGGAGCTCGATGTGACGCAGGCCTTCTTACGACTCGACGGTATCAAGGCAGCGAAGAGGACTATTACTGCCCGAATTGCTCTGCACAAACTGATGAAGGATGGGACCATCAAGGAACAGGTTGTCACGGTGGGACAAGGCGACTCCCTTGCCGAGAAAGCAAACCGCCCAGAGTACGACGGGCTAGAGTTGCGTGAGATAGATGCTGCTAGCGGAGTGGTCTCTTTTGCGAATGGATTGAAGCTCGGTCTCGGAGAATCGAGCGGAGCTGATAGGCAAGCAGTCTTCGATGAGCAAATCCGATACACGATCGAAGAACACTTCCGAAAACAGGCGAAGCTGCGGTCCTCAGGAATAAAAGTCCTGTCATTGTTCTTCATCGATCGTGTGGCCAACTACGCCCCTCGGGATAGCCTCCTGAGGGGATTGTTCTCGGCTGCATTCAATGAGCTCAAAGGCGCATACCCGGATTGGACGAGTTCTGACCCGGAGAAAGTCCAAGCATCCTACTTCGCCAAGCAGCGTCGACGGGGCGGAGGCAAGGAAGACAAGGATTCATCAACAGGCAGATCCCAGGCGGACCAAGAGGCCTACGAGCTGATCATGAAGGAGAAGGAAAGACTACTTTCCTTTGACGAGCCCGTTGCTTTTGTCTTTTCTCACTCTGCCCTCAGAGAAGGCTGGGATAACCCGAATATCTTCCAGATCTGCACACTTAATCAAACGGCCTCGGAGTTGAAGAAGCGCCAAGAAGTGGGCAGAGGAGTTCGTCTCGCGGTAGAACAGTCTGGTGAGCGAGTCCACGATGAAAAGACGAATGTCCTCACCGTTGTCGCAAATGAGAGCTACGAACACTACGTCTCCCAGTTACAGACAGAGATCGAGGAAGAATACGGAGCAGAAGGATTGCCGCCCAAGCCTGTGAACGCGCGACGGCGTGCAGTTAGCAAGCTGAGAAAACGCTATACGCATAAGCCCGAATTCAAAGAGCTGTGGGAGAGAATCAAACATAAGACGCGATACGCTGTCAGAATCGACAGTGACAGCCTGCTGGACGATGTAGTCCGCGAGCTCGACAATGCCGAAATCCGCCCTCCACAGATAACGGTTACTAAGGTCCAGGTGGATGCGGAAGACGACCGGCTTGATTGGCGAATCAGTGGGGCCAAAACGGTGCTCGATGTTGCCGGACGGTTCCCACTGCCGAACATAGTGGACATTATGGCGCACCTGATGGAGCACACCACCCCACCGATGCGACTGACTCGTCGCACGCTCCTAGAAGTGTTCAACCGAACCCGGAACAAGAGAGCGGGAATGAACAACCCACAAGAGTTCGCCACGGTTGCGGTGCGTATCATCAAAGACAAGCTGGCCGACCACCTGATCAACGGGATCCGGTATGAGAAGATCGACGAGTGGTATGAAATGACTCGTCTTGAGGCTGAGGTAGAAAGCTGGGAGGATTATCTGGTCCCCGCAGACCACTCTGTCTACAGCCAAGTCTTTTGTGAGTCTGGCGTTGAGAGAAGGTTTGTGGAGGGCCTGGAAAGACGCCAGGACGTGAAGATGTACCTGAAGCTGCCGGGTTGGTTCAAAGTAGCCACGCCGATCGGAGAATACAATCCCGATTGGGCAATAGTCCTGGAGGAGCGAGATGAACATGGGAATGTCACCGACAAACCGCTCCTTTACCTCGTGCGCGAAACCAAAGACCGGGGCTGGGAAACCGATCTCAGGCCCGAAGAGCGGCGCAAGATCAAATGTGGCGCGCAACACTTCAGAGAGGCACTCGACGTGGACTACAAGGTTGTAACGAAAGCAAGTGAGCTTCTGTGACATTCTGGGCGTTAGCCATCGGATGGCCAACGGACAATCCCGAACCGGACGACAATGACGACGAGCACTGTCTTGATGGTGATGGTGATGATGATGACGGCGACGACAGGAGGAGCCCATCCAACACACGGGAGGCGCTGGTGACTTTCGCTCCCAGATTCCGAATCACAAATGCTACCACGGCCGCCCTCACAAGAATCGAGCGCGCCAGGGGCTTCCTAGAGGCAGCAAGACTTTCGGAAGACTGGGTCGCCGAAATGCGGACGCGTGCCTTAGTCCGGGAAGCTCATCACACAACCCATATTGAGGGAACCCAGCTCACGCTGGAGGAGTCGGACCGCCTACTGGCAGGACAGACCGTGCCAGAAGCTCGACCAGAGGATGTTCAAGAGCTTCTCAACTATCGGAAGGCGTTCGATTTCGTGGCGGAGTACCTTGACAGTAGCGACCGAATCACGGAGGGTCTTGTCTGCGAAATTCACGAGCACTTGGTGCAGGGGGTCCGTGGCGACGAGGCTGGGCCAGGACGGTATCGAACTGACCAAAACTACGTTGTCGATCGTGTGACAGGCAGTCTTATCTACAAACCTCCACCAGCCGACGAAGTTCGGCCGATGATGGCCGAACTGATCACTTGGCTCAATGCGGAGCAACAGATACACCTAGTGCTCGTCGCCGGTATCGCGCAGTTCCAACTCCTTCACATCCACCCCTTCGGCGACGGGAACGGAAGGACTTCCCGTCTGTTGTCAACGCTTTGCCTGTACCGCGCCGGGTACGATTTCAAGAGACTGTTCGCCATAAGCGAATACTATGACCGGGATCGGTCTGCATACTATGCCGCCATCCAAGGAGTCCGGGACAGCGGTATGGACATGACCGGTTGGCTCGAGTACTTCACGGTTGGACTTGCTGCTCTTATGCATGAGGTGCGGGATCGGGGTGAGAAGGTGATCCGCCGTGACGTGATCCTTGCCAAAGCGCGCCAGGCGGGCCTGAGAGAGCGACCCGCCCGACTTCTGTCCTTCTTGGTTGATCATGGGAAGGCCAGCGTGAGTGAATGTGAGGCAGCATTGGACGTGAATCGCCGCACTCTGCAGCGGGACTTGAAGCGACTGGTTGAGGAGGGCTATGCACGGGAAGTCGGATCTGGGGCAACGGACCCTACGAAGTACTATGAGCCCGTGCTGTGACAAGCTGTGACAGCCTGCTGTGACAAGCTGTGACAGCCTGCTGTGACACGAGTTGAAGGGTCAGTTTGAACCCCTCCGGGGCCAATCTCCAGTAGTAGGGGGGTACTACGTGAGCTCCAAAGTCGGAGATCCTAGCCAGAGCGGTCAGAGTAGAGGCAGCCACGCGGTCCTCTACGCCCGCGTTTCCTCCAAGGAACAAGAGAAAGAGGGCTTCTCCATTCCAGCGCAGCGGAGGCTGCTGCGGGAGTATGCGACCGAGCACGGCCTCAAGATCGTCCGAGAATTCGTCGACGTGGAGACGGCGAAGCAGTCCGGGCGGACTGGCTTCCGGGAGATGGTGGGCTTCCTCAGGGAAAACCCTTCTTGTCGCATCATCCTGGTCGAGAAGACAGATCGACTCTACAGAAATCTCAAGGACTGGGTCACTCTCGATGAGTTGGACCTCGAAGTGCACCTGGTCAAGGAGGGCGAGATCCTATCCCGAGACTCCCGCTCCCACGAGAAGTTCGTCCACGGGATCAAGGTCCTGATGGCCAAGAACTACATCGACAACCTCTCCGAGGAAACCCGGAAGGGCATGGTCGAGAAGGCCGAGCAGGGAATCTACCCATCCATGGCCCCGACCGGCTACCTGAACACCGAAGGGCCCGACGGCAAGAGAACCATCGAGCCGGATCCCAGTACGGCTCCGATCATCGCACGCCTTTTCGAGTGGTACGGCACCGGCAATCACTCTCTTCGAGAAGCTACCCAGATGGCCAAAGCTGAGGGGCTACGGTCCGTCAATGGCAATGTGTTCTCGAAGTCCTGCATTCACAACGTGCTCAGAAGACGCCTCTACAGCGGCGACTTCGACTGGAACGGCAAGGCCTATGCTGGCAGTCATGTCCCGCTCGTATCCCGGGAACTGTGGAATCGAGTCCAGGCAATCCTGGATGCCAGGTTCGAGAAGCGAGCCCGGAAGGCAAAACACGATTTCGCCTTCTCGAGGCTCATCGAGTGTGGTCACTGCGGGTGCTCGCTTGTTGGCCAGATCCAGAAAGGCCGGTACATCTACTACCACTGTACCGGCTACAAGGGGAAGTGCTCAGAGCCCTACGTGAGAGAGGAAATCCTGGAGGAGCGGTTCGCTGATCTTGTGAAGGGCCTCTCGTTCGACCGGGAAGTCCTGGAGTGGATGAGCGCCGCCTTGCGAGAGAGCCACGCCGACGAGAAGCGCCACCACGACGGGGCTGTCACCCGCCTGAAGGCCCAGTATTCCCGCCTTCAGAAGCGGCTTCACACCCTCTATGACGACCGTCTGGACGAACGGATCGATGCCGAGTTCTATGATCAGAAGGCGGCCGAGCTGCGGGCCGAGCAGGACCGCATCCAGAAGGCCATCGACAAGCATCAGTCGGCGGACCGGACGTACATCGACGAGGGCGTCCAGCTTCTCGAACTCGCTAGCAGAGCCTACGAACTGTTCCAGAAGCAGAAAGCGGCCGAGAAGCGCCGTCTGCTCAACTTCCTACTTTCGAACTGCTCCTGGAAGAACGGAACACTCACCGCCGCATTCCGCCAACCGTTTGACATGCTTGCCAGTACGAACATCGCATACCAAAAGAAAAAGGCCGCTGGAATGGCTTCCAGCGACCTTTCTGAAAACTGGCTCCCCGGGTAGGACTTGAACCTACAACCCTCCGGTTAACAGCCGGATGCTCTACCATTGA
>Ga0180431_10004179_pt1 | contig 18161 bp, 11 predicted proteins | sample SS_ome_11_FD_132459 | JGI IMG/M metagenome (GOLD analysis project Ga0180431, IMG submission 132459) | Hypersaline lake sediment archaeal communities from the Salton Sea, California, USA - SS_1_MS_1 metaG | ecosystem: Environmental > Aquatic > Non-marine Saline and Alkaline > Hypersaline >... | reverse complement strand
GCCAAGGACAAGGAAACTAGAGCATGGATCCCACACGATCCGGAGCTGGTTAAGATAGCTCAACAGAACGGACTCGATGGTTTGGACGTTCATTACGCAGGTGTCACGGAGGAGTTTGTGGAGGCTGTCAAATCATCGGGGCAGAAGCTGTACGTCTGGACCGTCGACGATCCAGAAGAAGCGGCGCGGTTAGTGAAGCTTGGAGTGGCTGGAATCACAACAAATCGTCCCGGCTGGCTCCGAGATCAATTGGAAAGGCCTGCATCGGTCATCTCTGGTGAATGAGCAGGTTCTGAGATTACTGTAAATGGGAGAAACGGCAGATGAACATGTTGCGAGTTTGGCCTATCTTCTGCGAGTTCGGCGTGGGCGCTCTACTGTGCGTCGTCGGTATCTGGTGCGGGCTGCGCGGAGGATACCTTGACCTGAAAGTCTCGGAAGACCGCCGGCTCCTGGTGATACTCATCGCCGGCTACATGTTCATGCTGGCTATCGTATGTGTCTTCACATTCCTGGCGCCCGGCTGGGCAGGCGGTGAATCAGTATGATTGCACAGGCGATAGGCGGGAATCTCGATTACGCGGTCATGCTGGGTTACTTTGTCGTCGTGCTGGGATTCGGGCTGTATTTCGGCCGCTTCACGAAGAGCACCAAGGATTTCTTCTTCGGTGGCCAAAGATTCTCATGGTGGCTGATCGCGTTTTCCTGTGTCGCCACCGTAGTCGGAAGCTACAGTTTCATTAAATACAGCGCCGCAGGGTTCCGATACGGAATTTGCAGCACGCAGTCTTACCTAAACGACTGGTTCTGGATGCCGATTCTCGTGCTGGTCTGGATACCGATCATTTATTACAGGAAGATCCAGTCGGTGCCCGAGTATCTGGAGATTCGCTTCGACAGGAAGACCCGCGTTGCGGCGACGCTGATCATTCTCTTCTACATTGTCGGATACATCGGCATAAACCTCATCACACTGGGCAGGACTCTCGAAACGCTGCTCGGCTGGGAGGTAATGACCGGGGCGATCATAACCGCGGTCGCGGTGGCCTTGTATGTCTACATCGGCGGACAGACGGCCGTCATTATGACTGATCTCCTGCAGGGAATAATTCTACTGGTCGCAGGCTTGGGCCTGTTCGCAGCGGCTATCTATCACTTCGGCGGTTTCGGCAACTTCTGGGCGCTGCTGCCGACCGAGCACAAGTACGCCTTTTCTGATTTCAACGGACCGCCCAAGTTCAGCTTCATCGGCATCTACGCCCAGGACGGCCTGGCCAACACCGGTGCGCTAATGCTGATGCACCAAGGTTTTATCATGCGGTTCCTGTCGCTCAAGAGCGTCAAGGATTCGCGTCGTATGGTGGTCTGCTGGATACTCGTGCTCGCGCCGCTGGCCGCGATTGCGACCAGTTGCGGCGGGTGGATCGCCAAGGCACTGGTCAACAACGGCGAGTTGGAAACGGACGCAGGTGATTCCTTTGTCAAGGCCGCTCACTTCCTGTGTGCTCCGGGAGTTTTCGGCTTTGTGCTCGCGGCACTGACCGCGGCACTGATGAGCACGGCAGACTCCCTGATCAACGCCGTCAGCGCCATATTCGTCAACGACATCTGGAGGCCGTACATCAGGCCGAAGAGCAGTGACAAGCACTATCTGCACGTCGCACGCATAGCAAGCCTCGTTGCGGCCGGTGCGGGCCTGTCACTCGTTCCCATATTTATGAAGGACACCATTTACGGCGCCCACAGCATGTTCACAGCCGCCGTGACGCCCCCGGTCTTGGTGGCGATTTTCCTGGGGATCACCTGGAAACGCTATACGCCCACGGCTGCGTTTGTGACTATCGTCGGAGGAGCCGTCCTGATAGGTCTGTCTTTTGTCTGGCCCGACGCGCTTGTGGGACCTTTCGATTTCGGAATGGGCCCTGACAGCTACAAATTCATGAGAGCCCTCTTTGGCTTATTAGCAGCGGGAACTCTGGGCGTATCGCTGACATATTTAACTAAACCAAGACCCGAACAAGAACTCAAAGGGCTCGTTGCCGGCACTCAAACTGACGCCATGCGGCAGTTCAAAGGGGGCGAGCCCAACCGGCGTTCGGGCTCGAAAGTACGGCTGCAAGCCAGGCTGGACCCCCGCCTCTCAGGGGAAAATCTGGTTATCATCCCGCTACAGGCGCTTAAGACAATGGCTGCAGAACCGGGAGACCTGCTTTACGCGAGCCATACCAGATGGTGGTATGGAGGGTTGCGATCCGTCCATGTAAAAGCCGGCCCACTCGCCGGCTCCGAAGACGCCGGCCTTATGCGAATCAGTCCGGAAGACGCCGCAACAGCACACTTCACAAACGACCAGGAAGTAGTGGTCGAAAAAATCATGTGAGTCCAGGACCGACCAATTGAACGTCAAAGAACTACTCGGCACAACCTTCACCTGCGAATGCGGGCGCAGCCACCATGTCCCCACCAGGCGGCTCATCTATGCCGAGGACGCCTTTGAGCAATTACCCCAAGTATTGAACGCGCTTGTTGACACGCGCAGCGTTGTTCTCGTTGCCGACGAGCGAACATGGGATATCGCAGGGCGAACTGCCAAAAGAAGCCTCGATCAAGCCGGCTGGTCCGCTCGCCATATCATCGTTCCGGACACAAATAGCGGAGGGCCCATATGCAATGACGTCACACACAATTGGCTCGAAGAACAGCTTGCTCCCGGAGCCGTCGCTCTTGCGGTAGGCTCCGGTGTCATCAACGATCTTACTAAATGGTCGGCCTTAGAACACAATCTGCCTTATGCAGTAGTCGCAACGGCTGCAACCATGAACGGTTACACCGCCGCCAATGTCGCTCCGACTATAGAAGGAGTCAAGACGTTAGTCCCTGCTCGGCCACCTTTGGCGGTCTTTGTCGTCCCGTCGATTCTGATTGAGGCTCCTTTTGAACTGACAGCCGCAGGTCTCGGAGATGCAATCGCCAAACCCGTGAGCACGGCTGACTGGCTTCTTAACCATTTGTTCTGCGGCGAGTACTTCTGCCGTTACTGCAGTGAGATCATAAATGCCTTAGAACCTTGCTACCTTGACCATCCCGAGGACATCGGCAGACGTGAGCCTGCAGCCATCGAGGTTCTGTTCCAGGCCTTATCGTATTCGGGAATTGCCATGACGATTGTGGGCACGTCGGCACCGGCCTCAGGCGGAGAACATCTTCTCAGTCACACTCTCGACATGATGTCCGCAAACGATGGTATCGCGCATGATCTACACGGGCGGCAGGTCGGCCTTGGTGCTATATTTGCATCGGCGCTGTACGATCGCATCTTTCGGATTGAGAAGCCAAGCTATCACCCACTACCCTCTGATATCGACCACACCTTCTGGGCCAGTCGAGGCGGACCTGTTCGCGAACAGTACGCACAGAAGAAATCTGCGCTGGAGTCCGTCGGCAACAGCCTGAAAGATAGAGGGATGTGGCAGGCGTTCCTCAATGCAGCCATTGAACAGGTCCGCCCTCCCGTGCAAATAAAGAATTGTCTGAAGAGCGCAGGCGCCGCTCACACTTTTGCAGATATCGGATGCTCCCGGGAGCGTTTTCTCGCGGCGGCCGGCCACATGCATGAAATTCGCAAACGCCCCACTATCGTCGATCTGGCATGGATGCTTGGAATCCTCCCTGATGCCGCAGTTGACATCATAGACACGTGGCTTACAAACTAACAAATCCCATGGTACAGTTTATTAAAGTAGGGTGGGGCTTGCCCCACCGTTTTAACTCGTCTCGAAGATGATGGTGGGGCAAGCCCCACCCTGCCGGCTTACTCCATGCGCGTCGGTCGCATCTTTTCGCCGAACTTCTTGTAGTGCATTAGTGCACTCTCCTGATCGTCGAAGTCCTCCTCAGTAAACAGCAATGTCGTCCGGCCTATTAGAATCTCATCGTCTTCGGCAAGCTGTGTACGTTCGGTTATTTTTCGTCTGTTGACGAAAACGCCGTGCTTGCTGTCCATATCTTCCGCATCGTATTTATTCGTACTTTCGTTGTACCAGATCCGCAGGTGCTTGCGAGAAATCATATCGTCCAGGATTTGCATCGGAAGAGCCTCCCCCCTGCCTATCACGCTCGTTCGTCTGCCGAGCGGTAAATATTGCCCCTTCTGTTGCCCCGATGTTACGATAATAGAAGCCATTTTCACTCCTTGAATATCTGCAATCTTGCCCACACGAAACGAAATCTATCGATCCGCAGAATTATACCAGCTACGTTGAGCAAATGCAAAACAGAGAATCCCCGGCCAATACAAAAAAAAGCTGGTGTTACAGCTCGCTTGCGGTATTATCATCTCCGGATAATTTGACGCGTGCACGGAAACAGGAACAGAATCACGTCATCAGCTTGCAAGGAGTAATACAATGATGAAGCTGGGTATGCATGTAGACAATTGGCGACACTGTGACGTCGGCTATGAGGTCCCCTGTGAATTTGCCAGAGATAACGGGATGGAGTACGTCGAGTTCGGCACAATTGACGGCGACTACTTCATACAGGCGTTGGGGTACAATCCGCACATACCTCTTCACTCGGATCCGCTGAAACTTAAGGAATATCTCGATTCGATGGGCCTGAAGGTCTCACAGCTTGACGCGGCATATCCGATGTCGTGCCCGGAGGGTCAGCACCGTGGCATCGGCTACACAACCCGGGCCATTCAGTTCGCCAAAGCGCTCGATTGCCCGTGCGTGGATACCACCGACGGGGGCCGCAAACCCGAGGGATACACCGATAAGGAGGTCATGGCGCTTATCAAGCAGTACTATCGGGTGGTGCTTGAATGGGCCGAACGTTATGACATCATAATCAACGTCGAGCCGCACGGTCCGTATACGACCGATCCAGACACGATGGAGCAAATCCTGGATTGCTCGGATTCGCCCCTTTTGCGGCTGAACTTCGACACCGGCAACAGCTTCATAGCGGGTCAGGACCCGGTGGAATTCCTCAGGCGATTTCGCCATAAGCTTTCCCATTGCCATATAAAAGACGTCAGCGAGGAGCTTGCCAGGGCGGTTCGCGGGGGCGAGACGGGTATCGCCTCGTTGGTGGTCGCCATCGGCGAAGGGGTAAACGCAGAAAACATTTCAGGTTGCATCGAGTTGCTCAAAGAGATAGCCTGGGACGGGGTGCTGTCGATAGAATGCGAAGCGGCGCCGGGCAAAGTCGAGCAAAGCCTCGAATGGCTTCGGAGCCAACTCTCTTGACAGAATGACGCCCGGGATATACGCGTACACCAAGTAGGCTTGGAACCAATGGCGACAATAACGGCGCGGAGTTCGTGTGCGAAAAACCAATGGTACTCCGTAACATTTATTTTGCATGCTTGTCATTGCAAGGTCTGCTCTGCAGGACGTGGCAATCTCATCCGCTGGAGTTGAGATTGCTTCATTTCGCTCACAATGACACCCAACACTTCAGGCGTTACAGACTACTATAGATTCTTCGCATTCCTTGTTGTCGCTTGCGGAAAATCTCTACCGGGCAACACCGCTTCAGGCAATCACAAGTATTTTCATCTCATGCCGCGTCAGGTGGAGTGACTTCTCATTGTCTACGGCATGACGTTTTCCGGTTCGAGCATCGAGTAAAAACCATCGTCCCTTGGAAGCAACGTCCAAACGCACGTGCATATCACCCTGTCCTTCATTGAAAAGGAGATAGCAGTTGATGTCAAGCTTGATGACGTGGCGCACGCGCAGATCCGGGACCTTGGGAGAGACCCGCATATCGAGGGGCACTAACGTGTCGATTCGCTCAATCAGATCGGATTCGCTCATTTGGTCTCGCCATCTTATGAGCCGACCTGCATTCTCCAACATCTTCAAAGCAGGCTTGGCTTTGAAGGGCGGATCATCTTCAACGATCAAGGCCCGGTACTGCATACCGGCGATGTAAATGCCGTCCGGTGTCACCCTTGCATCTTCCCAGAGGTGTCTTGCCTCAATGTAGTTGAAATCGCGCTGGTGCTGGAAACACACTTTCGCTGCACGCCAGGGGAGATAGTCGTTTCGGCCGAGAATCGCAAGTGAGCAAACGTGCTTACTGTCAGTATTGAGCCAGCACAACCTGCTGCATGAATCGGCATACGGCTTATACGAGTCCCACCAGGGGCTGTTCGGACCGACGTCGGGCGGCCGTTCATCGATTCGCGGCCCCCGAACGGAATAATAGAAGGCGTGCGGATAAAGCATGTTGCATCCGCGGACGATGAGCCAGTTTGTGAGCCATTTCATCTCCTCGAAGGTGAAATTATGTCCGTACGCGCCGCAGAATTCGTTCGAGTTGCGGCGCCTGCCGAGATGAATCATCGCCGAGGAAGCGCACTTGGCCTGCGTGGACTGGGCCCCCTCCAGGGCGGACGGCTTTCCCGGCTCGATGTACCTCCAGACAATATCCTGTCCGGGAATGTGAAAGTACCTCAGATGACCGATATCGTCCGGCGCTGCCGGATGGCCCGTAAGAGCAATTCCGTGCGATTGACACCATTCGGAGATTGGCCGGTAGAAAGTCTCTTCAAGTCTCGCCTGTAAAGCCCGATGGTAATCCCGCCGATACCGCTCGGCATCCGGCTCATCTTTGTACCAGAGAGCCGGCAGATGCGGCGTGAAATCATATCCGAGCTTAGAATTGACGTGATCGAGAATTCCGGTCGTGCCCGGGACCGCTCCGCGCTCGGCGCTCTTTGCAAGCATTGAAGGCTCATCAGTAAAGACGGCAGGTATCGTCTTTACGAAGTGCTCGCCGAATTCATCGAAATACCGCTGGTACACGAGCTTGATAAAGCAATCCACAGCGTCGGGATTGAGGATATCCCCTGCCGGCGGCTTATTCTCCGGGACTTCCTTATGATTGTCCCGCCGCGGTGGATCGTCCTCGATGAAATGGAGACCGCGAATGACGGATCTGCCGGGCCGCATCGCTCTGTCGATCACGGCAATTCGATGGCCGGCTTTCCTGCGTTTGACAACCGCCACCAGATTCTGACCTTCGGCCAACTCCGGCTCGCCGTCGGCGTCGATGTCTACTGCAAACATACCACGGGTCCTGAATGCGGGATTCTCAGCTACTACCTGCCCGCTCGATGAGCCGCTTGGATACATGCCCTCATCGTAAAGCACTACCCACATGTCCTGCTTGACTGCCTCCTCGATGGCCACTCGCATGAAACGAATCATGTTTTCGCTCATCCAGCCGATACTTCGCGGCAGGCCCGCCCGCGGATGAATCACGAATCCATACACACCGTGCGCTCGAAAATCGCCCATTTGCCTGATGATCTCGTCTTCCGTCAGCCTGTCATTCCAGAACCAAAACGGCGCCTGGGAAAACTCGCGCGACGGATTGCGCCATCCTCTGGCAAATTCTCTTCTTATTTCTGAGCCTGTGGAAGATTTTTCTTCGGTAACAAGAGCACCTTTTGATAATGCTGCAGTGGTCAGGCCTCCACCCAGTACACCAAGAAACTTGCGTCTATTCATTCTGGAAAGTAGCATATTTTTTTCCTCATTTATTCTGCCAGCAAGGGCCGCATTTTCCGGCGCAGCGCGTACAATCTCCGTTCCTGCTCCGGGCTGAAGGAACCCAGCTTTTGTGCGTAGACATCCATCCACGTTACCAGGCGATTAAAACTATCAGCATCCAACTGCACTCCCTCATGCCCATCCTCTTCGGTGAGCAGCGCAAGCAGTCTGCTTTCTTCGGCAACACAATCTCCAGCAATGGAGTAATCTCGCTCAAAGGCAAGTTTCTCCAGATCCTTGTCGGCAAACGACATCAGGTTCTGGTAGGATTGGTCAGCCGTCAGAGCAAAGCGAGCAGCTTTTTCATCATCGCCGTCCGATTTGTGACACGAAACACACAAGTTATCCAGTACGGGCTGTACCAGACGGTCAAAACGCAGCGGCCAGGAACCCTCGGGACCGGGAGTAATCCTGGATGGTTCCCGCCTGGCGGCCATCGGCCTGCCGCCTGCAATCGGCGACAATTCGCGCGATTCATGGCAACCGACACAGGACAGCGTCTGGCCCGGCTGAACGTAGGTCAGGCTTCGCATCGTCTGAACGGCCAGGCCATCCCGGCCGATTGCCTGGAAGAAAACAGAAACGCCTGATGGAGCACGAAAATAGGCCGATCCGTCGCTTTCAACAGGGATCGTTCCGAGAACGAACTTGCCGGGATCCTCTTTCGAGACGCCCAGTTTGGGAGAGTTCATATGGGGCTGTGTTTTCGGCGGCACGCCTACTATCCTCAGGCGCTTTACAAAACCTCGTTTGATGCCGCTCAACCCGGCGTAGACATCCTGAACGAAGAAACGCCCTTCCTGCGAGCCGGCCCAGTCGACCATCCTCGGATGCGCCGGGGCCTTCCTGCGCGGCCGCACCGGAATTGGATACATGCTTGCGATGTTCGGATCACGATGCAACAGTTCGAGATTGCCGAACGCATCATAGAGATATATACCCAGCGGATTGACGGGATTAAGCTCATCGCCGGGCAGGAACGTGTGACCGGGCAACGGCTTGTCGCTCCAGGCAACAAGGAAATACTCCTCGCTCAGCGGGTAAGGATTGGCGTAATAGTGCCTCGGCCAGCCCTCGGTTTCGGGAAAGCACACATCCGGCGTCAGCCTTGTTAGCGGCTTGTCATATTCCGTCCCGCGAGTTCGATCCAGCAGCACCAATGAGCCGCCCATATTCGAATGGTGTGCAGCGGCGGTAAAAACGAGCTTCTGTGAATCGGGAATTGGCCGGGCCTCGAACACGCATTGTGGCTTGGTAGTAAAGTTGCCGTAAACCAACTGTGGATTCGTACCCGTAGGATTTGTCGACCAAAGGCTCATGAACGGGCCGTTGAATCGATCGATGTAATCCCACCTTGCATAGAGTATCCTTCCGTCGGCCGCAACAGACGGTGTCCACTCGAAGTTCTCAAATGCCGAAATGGGCCGGATGTTTGTCCCGTTACCATCAATCCTGTGCAGCGTAAAGACCGGCACGGGACGCCAGTTATCGCCGCCGCAGCGGACATAGCTGTCGGGAAAATCCGAGTTCATCGTTGCCGCCGTGTTCGCCCGGCTGCACTGAACCGACTGGCCCTTGCGTGTAGAAAGAAATACGATGTCACCATCAGGAAGATATCGGCCGTCGAAGTCATCGTATTTGCCGCGGATCAGCTTCCGGCAGCCGCTGCCGTCTGCGTTCATCTCGTAGAGCTTGTAGAAGACATCCTCCGGGAGCTTGCTTTTGTCGGCCTTTTGCATCTTGTGCGTCTCCGGGTAGAATCTGCAGTAGGCAAACAGTATTTTCTTCCCATCGTAAGAGAGGTCCGGGCGCAGGAAACTGCCCGGCGGGAAATCTTCGGTCAGGCGCCGAACGCGCGGAGAATCTCCCTTGAATCCTTCGAGAATATAGATGCCGCCGCCGGGCCTCGACCACCAGCCGTAATATTGATCCGACATGTGAGGAAAGGCCGGCGGAACTCGTTTGGTAAACACGATCCGGTCAAAATCCAGCAGCGGATTGGACAGCGCCATTTCTCTCACAGCCCAGCGGGCCTGGAAATAGAGCTTCCGACGCGTGTTGATTGAGGTATCTTCGGTGAGTAATTTCAATTGTCGGGTAACATCCCGCAACGTCCTTTCATAAGCACCAACCTTCACACCGGCGCGCCGTAAATTCTCGGCCAACAGCAGTCCCCTCTTTAGAACCCTGGCCGTCGGATATAGCGGGCGCGCCGCTGCAACCCGGTGGGCGACCGACCACTGACTTACACTACTCTGAGTGGCTTTCCTGCCTGGGGCAATATTACTCTTGCCGTCTGTCGGGTAAATTTCGACCTCGTCCAGATGAAAGTAGCTCTTGTCAGGCAATTGAAGACGTACGAAGCGAGCATTCGTGTCGTTGAGTTTCACAATTAACGGTTTTTTGTCCGTATGACCGAAGAATACCGTGCCGTTATGCCGGTAGACTTCTCTAAAGCTTCCGGCATCGTCCGAGACCAGAACCGCAAGCCGCGAAGCACGTTCTGCAATATCGCAGCGGTTGTAAATTTCCAGACGGTCCAGCCGGATAGCTCGTCCCAAATCGATCTGCCACCAGGGATTCAACTCGTTCTCGGTGTGGAATCCCCACTTGCCGTTTCTGACGCCGTCGATGGCCCCAATCGCATCCTGCTCGGGCGCGACTTTTACCCTGCTTGAAATCGGCGGCGCGGTGCGAATTTGATCCTGCCGCAGCCAGTCCGCCTCGATTTGACTGCGATTGACAGCCGGTGACTCTTCAGCGGCAGCAATTACAGAAAATGCCGTCAACAACAGAATCGCCAGGGCTGCGTTGCAGTAGGACTTCGTCATGATCGGCTCCCCGTCTGTCTTTATCACTTGCCAAGAGCAAGTGTTTACAAATCAAACGCCGTCTGAAATGCTAATCGAGGACAATTTCATCCTGGTATTCCGGCACGGCCACCTGCCAGCCGGTCTCTTGCCTGAGATACTCACCAAACTGAGTCGCGCTTTCGGCCTCGCCGTGCACGACAAACACCTTTCTCGGCGGTTTCTGCAAACCCTGCAACCACGTTAAGAGTTCCTCTTTGTCTGCATGCGCCGAGAAGCCGTTAATTCTCGCCACGCGAGCTTTGACACGGTATTTTTGACCGAGAATACGAACTTCCTTTTCGCCTTCGACAATTCGCCTGCCTAACGTGCCGAAAGCCTGGTAGCCAACGAACATTATTGTGTTGTGAGCGTTGGAGATGTTGTTTGCCAGGTGGTGTTTGACCCTGCCGCCGGTGCACATTCCGGAGCCGGCGATTATCATTTTCGTGCCCTTCATGTGGTTAAGCGCTTTGGACTCATCGCTCGTACCGACTATATTGAGCCCGGGGAATTTGAAAGGAGACTCGTTGCTCTCCACGTGGTCGGTCATCTCTTCGTCGAACAGCTCGCGATGCTTCTGAAAAACCTTCGTTATTCGCGCCGCCATCGGGCTGTCCAGAAAGACTTTCAATGGCTCTATGGCTTTGGACAGCAACAATTCGTTTATGTAATATAGAAGCTCCTGCGCCCGCTCCAGCGCGAAGCTCGGCACAATTATGTTGCCGCCGGTTTCTCTCGTCGAGTTTACCACCTCGGCAATCGCCCTGCCGGTATCTTCCGAGCCCTGGTGCACGCGGTCGCCATACGTCGATTCGACGAGGATATAGTCCGCCTCTGCAATCAATTCCGGATCGTGCACGATGGGCCTGTCCGGCCGGCCTATGTCGCCCGAAAACAGGATTGTTCTCCTGTTGCCGCTTTCGGTTGCTCTGACTTTTATGATCGAGGAACCGAGAACGTGGCCGGCATCATGAAAGCTTACCTCGATACCCTCTCCAAGCTTAACAATCTGTTTGTACCTGACGGGCGAAAAGTGCGGGAAACAGGCCTCCACATCGGCCGTAGTATAAAGCGGCTGCTCCGGAAAACGCCCCTTTCGGCCCTCTTTTTTATGCCGTTTGGCCTTGTACCGGGCATCTTCTTCCTGAATCTTCGCCGAGTCCAGCAATATGATCCGGGCGATTTCCGCGGTCGCGGCGGTACAGTATATCCTGCCCCTGAATCCCTCTCTAACCAGCTTCGGCAGCAGGCCGCAATGATCCAGGTGCGCATGAGTCAGGAAAACGGCATCTATCGTCTTGGGATCCACTATAAAAGGAAGCCAGTTCCGCTCTCGGAACTGCCGCTCCTGATACAGCCCGCAATCAACAAGAATTTTTGCGCCATTGACGTGAAGAAGATGCCGGGAACCCGTAACATTCTGTGCGGCACCAAGAAACTGCAATTTCATCGGCATATCGTACCTCATTAAGACTAAAGGTGATGTTCAAGTATACAGAGATTGTATAAAAAAGTCGCTTTTTCGTCAAGCAAAGATGTAGGGTGCACGACAAGTATCCTTACCCAGCGATGTGGCGCATGAGGGCCTCCAAAGGCCCCAGTTTGAACCGCCTCGAGTAGATTACCGAGAACGTGACCGCGGCAGCAAAGAAGCCACACGACATGAGGAACGAGGTCATTCGGCTCTGCTGCAATACCCCCAACAGGTACATGGGCCCCAAAACGAGCAGCGTGTGTGCGAGGTAGTGGGTGAGGGACATGCGACCGGTGGTGGCTAGTGTTTCGATGATGCGTGATGTCCGAAACCGGTCCGCTAATTCGAGGCACACGAGGATCGCTGAGATTGCGACCAACTGACGTGCCACCATGATCAGCACACCGGATCGCATCGCCAGAAGTCCCAGAGTTCCGTCCACCAGAGCTACGCCAGTCTCCGGATCGCGGAGGAAGTCTACGAACCTGGGGAAGCCCATCGCGAATTCGAACAGAAGGGTGATGGGAATGAAGATGAAGAGGTACCGGCGCCGCTCCTCGCTCTCGAATATCGGCCGCCGGGCAAGCCACATACCGACCAGCGCATAGGCGGTCCACGGGAAGACCGGGTGGTAACCGTTCAGGAAGGTGTTGCGGATGAAGCCGCGGGGTGTCAAGTACCCGTTGTACCATATGTGCCCGTTTTCCCATCCGATCCCGGAGTCGAAGGCATGGTTGATAATATAGGCAACGATCATCACTGCCGCGACGCCGGCCAGGGGCGTCCATGAGGGCCTGAAGAGGAACAGGGCACACAAGGCCATGTAGAAGCCGTAGAAGTGGAGAATGTCCCCCGGCCAGATTTGGTAGTTGAGGACGCCCAGCACGACGAGGAACACGCCTCGCTTGATGATGCGCGATTTGCTATCCCGCCTGAGCGCCGAATCGCCCGATTGCAGGGCCTTCTGCGCCAGGAGCACGAGGCCCACGCCCATGATCGTCACAAAGGTCGGCGCCGCCCGGCCCTCCATGCACGTGAAGAACCACACCAGCCAACCGGGTCCGTCGTCATGGGCTTCCATGGCGTTCTTGTAGTTCTCGATGACCATGAAGAAGATAGCGAAGGACCGGGCCATGTCGATACCGAGGATGCGATGGCCTTTTCTCGGGGTACTATCAAGGTTATCAGGGGATACCATATTCATTTCTCTTAGAAGTCCTTAAACGGTCTTCGAGGTTCGGCTTGGTCCATTTGTTTCTTCCAGGCCTGGAAACGTGACTTGAGCTTTGCGAGCAGCTCGGGTTTTTCTTTCGACAGATCGTGCTGCTCGCCGATGTCTTTAGACAGGTCGAATAATCCGGAGCCGCGAGAGGATTCGATCCACTTGATATTGCCGACTCTGGCCGCTTTGTCGGCTCGGCGCTGCCAGAACATGTCTCTGCGGCGGGATTCCCGCTCTCCCGTCAGCACACCGGTCATGTCGAAGCCGTCCAGGACGACGCCGCGAGGCGGTTTCGCTCCTGCGGCTTTGCACACCATCGGCAAAATTTCCATGGAGCTGAGGAACTGATCGCAGACAGTTCCGGCAGGAATGACACCGGGCCATTGAACGATGCAGGGCACGCGGAGTCCACCCTCGAACATCCGGCTCTTGCCGCCCCTGAGCGGGGTATTGTCGGAACCGCCGCCGCCGCCGTTGTCGGAGAAGAATATGACGATCGTGTTGTCCTCAAGGCCGTGCTTAGACAGCAAGTCCATGACCTGTCCTATCGCCTCATCCATGTACGTTACGGCTCCCATGTAACGCATTCGACTTGCTCTGCGTCTATCTTCCGGGTCATATTCTCCGTAATGCTTGCGGACATAATCCAGCGGCGCCTGCACGCCGGGGCGCGGACGTTGGAGATTGGAGGCTCCGTGCGGAGCGTTGAACGGAAGGTAACAGAAGAATGGACGATCCTTGTTCTTTTCGATGAAATTCAACGCCTCCCGTCGGAACAGATCGGTTGCATAAGTGCCTTTATCCTCGGTCGTCGGTTTGTTATTGCGATACATCGACGGCACGCCGTAGCGCTCGTGCGTCCAGTAGTCGATGCCGGTGTTGGTGTATCCGTAAAACTCGTCGAAGCCCCTCTGGAGAGGTAAAAAGCGCTGCAACTGCCCGAGATCCCACTTGCCGAAGATGCCACTTACGTAGCCCGCCTTTTTGAGAATGCGCGGGATTAAGACCTCACGCTCGTCCATGCCGCCGATCATCTCCCATGATACGGCATATTCTTCGGGGCCGTAAAGATAATCGTTATCCACCTTGTCGTTGCGGAACATATCGTACGTGCCGTTGCGCTGCGGATAACGACCCGTGAGCAGGCTGCCCCGCGAAGGCGTACAGGCGGGCCAGGTGACGTAGAAGCTCGTAAGCCGCACCCCGTCCGAGGCCATCCGGTCCAGATTCGGGGTCTTGATTTCCTCTCCGCCGTAACAGCCCAGGTCGTTGTAACCCTGGTCGTCGGAGACGATCAGAACGATATTGGGGGGACGTTTGCCCGAAACTCGATCACCGATGCTTGCACATCCCGGTATTGCCAAAGACGCCAGTCCGAGGCCCATCATCTTGAGGTATTCCCGTCGATCCATGCTAATTTTTCTCCTGTAAGAAAACTTTCGTCAGTTTTACCAAATTGTCCCACTATATCTCAAAAAACTAACTCAAAACAGTGAATGTCATTGCGAGGAGCTCGCCCCTGAGGGGCGAGCGACGAAGCAATCTCAATCTCAGGAGATGGAGATTGCTTCGCTGCGCTCGCAATGACAAGACACTGTGTGGTTTCGAGATAGTTTCTTTAGTATACTGTATCAAGCCTGTATTCATATAGATTGTATCCCACATCGCGGCCGGCCTTAATAATCTCCGGGTACGGCTTGTCGCAAATATCGACGAATCCGATCTGATAATTCTCGCCGTCGCCGCGGCCGGTTGTGGCCTGGTCTTTGTACTGGAACCAGTGCGTTCCGACTATGTAAGGATTTCTCAGCGCTCCTCGCACGTAGCTGCGGTACTTTTCAGCGCGATCCTGCTGGTTGACGGTTTTTCTCAATCCGGTATGGAACATACCTCGATCGAGCGCTCCGAAGTGGAACTCGCCGACGATGATCGGCTTGTCGATGTTGTCGGGCAGGCGATGATCGGCAACGCTGTAGGAATATTTGTTATAACATACAACGTCGCAGTATTTAGCGGCGGCACGGGCGGCGCGGTCGTTGACCCAGGCAAAGCGGCAACCGAAATAGAGCTGATTCGGGGCAACTTTTTCCAATTCATCGTGTATGGTCTTGAAGTAAGTATCGGCGATCTTATCGTAAAAGCCGGCAAGATCGTCGTAAGCCTTTTTCCTGTCGGGCCTGTCGGTTCTTTTGAGCAGATCGTCCCAGCTTTTATATTCGCTCTGCCAGGCGGCGTTGAGCTTATCGATTGTTTTGTATTTGGCCTTGAGATCTGAAAGGAATACTTTTTTCGCGGGCTGATCGGCCGGGGAAGCCAACGCCGCAAGGGCAAGGGAAAGCTCATCGCCCCAGGCGATTTCGTTGTGGACGAAATAGCCGATGCACCAGGGATCGTTGGCGGAGGTAGTCTTAGCTCTCTCCAAGCGTTTAATGAGGTTGCTGCTGAAAGCCGGATCGAAGACGTCGTAGAACTTACCCCAATACCCGGTCGAGCCTTCGATTCGCGGCGAGTCAAAGCTTGCATTGTCGGTGTAAGCGGTTCGTCGCATCAGGAATATCTTGCTGTCGGACCAGTTGGCGATTGTATTGAGGCCCCAGCTTTTCAGACGGCGGTGAGTATTGTGATTGAATATGCCGCTGTAGTTTTTGCCATATTTGCGGATGAGATTGGCGCGGAACATATCGTAACTGCGATAGGTTTTACCCTTGTAGTATCCGTGCGGCCCCCACGAACCCCAGCCGTAAAACTCAGCGAAAGGAGAATCCTTTTCAGGAAGCCATGTGAAGTAGTTTTCGCGGTCGGTGATGGGCGTGGCCGTGTTAGCATGGACACAGTCGATGCCGTGCGACCAGAACAGCCGGCCTTCGGGATCGACGAGCCACCATTTACCCTTATACTTTTCGGCACGGAAGAAATCCGTAGCCTTCAGTTTAGGCCCGGCGGTCCAGCCGCCGTACTGGTTACGGTCGTCCGGGCCGGGATTCGCCGCAATATCCATATTTTCAGACTTGCCGTGTGCTTTTAACTCTTCGAGTGAATGAGTCTTGCCCGGCCAGTCTCTGTGGATGAACTGGCCGAACTCGTCTATGAACGGCAGGAAAGTCTTCGCATCGAGAACTTCCACGCGGCCGCCGGCGCGAATGTTCTCTATCTCGAACACATGATCGCTCTTCGGAGAACTGACAAAGACAAGCAACTGGGTCACATTCGAAGGATCAAGCTTGTCGGAATAGGTCGGATTCCCGCGCATTCCGATCAACTCGAGAGGCTCGGTAAGCCTCCACGGAGTCGGCAGCAATCGAACAGTCAATGTTTCTTTTTGACGGCCGGACAACTTAATGTTGCCGGTGACACAATTCTTCCTGCCGTCGGCGCCCGGATTGTCCACCCTGCAGTAAACCGTGACAGATTCGTCTGAAACGTTTTTCACGTCCAGGGATACATACTCGAATCGCGACAGGTCCCATTTTCCCTTTGGCGCTTTCAGCGTGATTCCCGGCCATTTATTTTCGTGACCTGTCTCTACATGCAGCGCGCCCGACCGCGTGTGGGTTACTTCGGCGTCGCTTGTAAGAACCGAATCAACGTCGAAACTGCCGGAAAAATCAAAGAGAACAAATGGTTCCGACTGTTCCGCAAAAGACAGCGACACCAGCACTAACGTTATGATGAGAAATAATTTCTTGTACATTTTTCAGCCTTCCTTTCATTGCAAGAGGTATGCGAACTCTCCGCTCCGCGTCTCGAATCTTACGGTATCGGCCTTGCCCTTGAATTGAACGTTTCGAATTTTTTCACCCTTTTCATCGACCGCCGTCACAGATTTTATCTTTATGGGATCATCCAATGGCAATTTGTTCAAGCGAACCTCAATAGTGAATGAGTTAATATCAGGTAATGGCGTAACAAGAATCTTTCCGTCGCTGCGCTTACATCGAAATGCACCGTTAGTTACAACGGGGCCGAAATCGATCAAAGTCCGCTGAGAATTCCAGCGACCATCACCACGGATGCGATTGTTGCCGTCTTTGTTGAATCCCCGGGCGTTGACATACAGGCCGGACAGCCCGCTTGATTGCTCGACAATTACTCCGTCAATCCTCTCGATGCCGGACTCGATCTTGCCGTTCTTTGCGTGGTATCCGTATTTCGGCAGGGTTTTCCCGGATACCCTCCAGTCTCTGTTGCCGCGATTGACATACACCTTCGCGCCGGATTTCCACGATATGATCTGTCTGTGTATGGCACCATTCACAAATTCCACGTCTTCGATCTCGTCAGAGGCGATGCTCCGGATAAAATCCTGCGCGAGCCAATATTTTCTGACGGCGCCGCGTCCGAACGCCCGGCGGTCGATCATCAATGCATGACCTTCAAGGATTTCCGCGCTGACATAATCGTCGCTCTCGATACCGCTGTCGAATCGCTCCCGTCCGCCTTCGTAACGACCTGAATAACCCACGCCGTGGAGGCTGAATTTATCGTGCAGCACGGCGTCGAACCACGGCACGCGTTCCCAGTCCTTACAATCGATTTTTATACAGAATCTTTTCGGGTCGGATACGATCTGCAGGTGCTGGCAATCCGAGCCGCTTATGTACCCGGTAAGCTGGTCGTGCCCGGCCTCCGACGTCATGGGGGCATTATCGCCAAGATAACGGCGTATCCAGGCAAAGGCTTCGCCCCAGCTTTTTCGCGTTTCGAGCATCGAGTGAAAATTGCCCTGCTTGTCATAGAAATCGAAACACGGCAGCGACGTGAAGACGTCGATAAAATAGTGTGTCGGTTTGAGATTCGGTTTTATCAGTTTCATATTGCGCTTTACGAACGGCATTATACGGTCCGGCCGCCAGCGATAGCTCTGGGCGTCGCGGCCCCTGTTGATCCAGGCCTTGACCGGCTCGCCCTGCTCGGTAAAGCAAATGTGGTCGTAGCTGTAATCGGCCGCATCGGGATAGAAGTCGATATAGTTATCGTGCAATCCCCACGGGATATCGTGCTCGGCACAAACCTTCGAAATCCTCAGCATATCTTCAATAGTGCCG
>Ga0180431_10004177_pt1 | contig 18162 bp, 17 predicted proteins | sample SS_ome_11_FD_132459 | JGI IMG/M metagenome (GOLD analysis project Ga0180431, IMG submission 132459) | Hypersaline lake sediment archaeal communities from the Salton Sea, California, USA - SS_1_MS_1 metaG | ecosystem: Environmental > Aquatic > Non-marine Saline and Alkaline > Hypersaline >... | reverse complement strand
GCGGAGGAGCGGGCGTTGCGCGAAAATCGTCTGGCCCAGCTACAGCACATCGCCGCGCTGGCCGATGGCATCGTGGATCTGAGTCGGCTGGAGGGGTTCTAAGTATTTATCTGTCGCGGGACATCGCCGTCCTGAGACAGATGATATCCCCACTACCGGACGATGTCGGATCTGCAGCGCCAACTGGATCAGAAAACAGCCCAGCTAACCGCACTGCGGGAAATCGGCCGGGCGATCAACGCTGCCTGGGACCTAGAGGCGACCCTGGAGCTCATCACGCGCAAGACAGCCGAGGTGATGGGCATGGACTCCTGCTCTATCTACCTGCTGAACGATGCCGGGGAGTACCTGGTTCTGCAGGCGACCACCGGGCTGGCCTTAGAGGCGATCGGTCGCGCCCGGTTGCGGCCAGGAGAGGGGTTGACCGGTTGGGCCGCACAGATGGGGGAGCCAGTGGGAGTGGCCGATGCCGCCCGTGATCCCCGCTTCAAGTACCTACCAGAGACCCACGAATCGGTGTTCCAATCGCTCCTGGCCGTACCGATGATCAACCAGGGGCGGGTCATCGGGGCGATGAACGTGCAAACTCAGTCCTACCACGAGTACGACGCCGACGAGGTGGAGCTCCTGTCGCTGATCGGCGACCTGGCGGCTGGGTCACTGGAGCGGGCCATGCTCTACGATCGAATGCAACATCAGATCACCGAGCTCTCCACCCTGGCCGAGGTAAGCGAGGCCACCACCTCACCCCTGTACCTAGATGAGATGCTGAGGTTGATCGTGGACATGGCCGCCCAGGTTATGCGAGCACGGGCCTGTTCCCTGATGTTACTGGAAGAGGAACAAGGCGAGTTGATTCTGCGGGCCACCCAGGGGCTCAGCCCGACCTACCAGGAAAGACCCCCCCTCAGGGTGGGAGAAGGCATCGCCGGGCGCGTGGCCCAGACCGGCCAGTCGATGACGGTGGAGGACGTACGCCAGGATCCACGCTATCGCCACGCCGACGTCGCCCGGCGAGAGGGACTATGTTCCCTTCTCTGCGTCCCACTCCGGGTGCGCCAACACGTCATCGGCGTGTTCAATTGCTACACCGGCGAGCCCCATGCCTTTACTCCGCAGCAGGTCGAGCTGTTTCAGATCCTGGCCAACCAGACCGCCCTGGCCATTGAAAACGCCCGTCTGGTGGTCAACACTGCCGTCGTGCGCGAGATGCACCATCGAGTGAAGAACAACCTACAGACGGTGGCCATGCTACTGCGCCTGCAGCTTGGGGAGAGCGCCCAGACCGACGCCGAGGAGGCCCTGCGCGAAAGCATCAATCGCATCCTCAGCATGGCCGCGGTACACGAGGTGCTATCGGAAAAGGGATTCCGACTGGCGGACGTGAAGCAGGTCCTGGAGCAAGTGGCACGAACCGTGACGCAGAACAGGCTGTATCCCCACAAGGAACTGCACGTGGAAGTGAGGGGAGACGAGATCGCGCTCCCCTCACGATCAGCCACAGCACTGACCATGGCGGTGAACGAGCTGGTACAAAATGCGCTCAAGCACGCGTTCGTCGGGCGACAGGAGGGACGTGTCACCGTGACGCTGCACCGCCGTCCAGCCGGGCTCGAAGTCGAGGTCCAGGACGACGGCATAGGCCTTTCGGCAGAAGGACCGCCCCCCCGCAGCCTGGGCCTGCAGATCGTCGAGACGCTGGTCAGCCAGGACCTGGGTGGCGAATTGAGAATCACCAGGGGAGAGCGCGGTACCTGCGCCACCATCGTCGTGCCCGGCACGGGCAGCGGGGAGAGAGCCGATTGAGTCCCTTACGCATTCTCGTCGCCGAAGACGAATCCATCATCCGACTTGGATTGTGTCGTATACTGGAAGACGCGGGCCATCAAGTTGTGGCCGCGCCGGACGGGCGCACGGCGATGAAACTTGCCAGACAGACCGGGCCAGACCTGGCGATTCTCGACATCAAGATGCCTGGCGCGGACGGCTTTGAGACCGCGGAGGCGATCTACCGCCGCCGCCCTATGCCCATCGTGTTGCTGACCGCCTACGGCGATCAGGAGCTGGTGGAGCAGGCGGTCGATCTGCCCATTATGGCCTACTTGATCAAGCCAGTTAACGAACAGGAGTTGCTGGCCACGCTGGAGGTCGTCGTGGCCCGTTTCGCCGAACAGCAGCAACTGGCCTGGCAGACGGCAGATTTGAAGGACCGACTCGCGACGCGCAAACTGGTTGAGCGAGCGAAGGGCGTGCTTATGCAACAGGAGTCCCTCAGCGAAGCGGAGGCATACGGTCGCATCCAGCGCCAGGCGCGAAAAGAACGACGCTCCATGCGCCAGGTGGCTGAGGCAATTCTGCGCCAGTCGCGCGTTTGACAGATATCCCGCTCTGTGGTATGCTCTAGACACAACTGAACAGACAAAACGGGCCAAGAAGCCCTCTGGAACGGAGCACTCCGTCTCCAGAGGGCTTTTGTCGTTATATGACAACATATGACAGCCAATCAAAGGAGCCAGAGGCCCCTACGAAACGAGTCCCACAAGAGCCGCTACGTGGAACAAGACAAGGCCCTAAAAGAGAAGCCAACGCACACCTGGAGGATTCGGAGGACAACTTATGGCCAAACGGTATCATATCCCCACCGCTGCAGCACCTGCGCCCTTCCCCTACCCCGCCTCTTTCCGCCTGCTGGAGTACGATGATTATGTAAAATACGGGCATCCCGTATTCGAGGGCCGGGCCGCCCGAGGTGACGAACATTGGACAGCAGAGATCATCACCCAGACCTGGTATCAGGCCGAGAGCGGACGCATCCCCATCTCCGGCGCAGGCTACGGCGGACCCTTCGCCGGAAGCGGATTCGACGCCATCTGGCTGTACATGTCGGAGATCGTGCGACCCACCCGAGACGGCATCCACGGGAGGGAGATGATCTCCACCGCCGTCGATCTAGGGCGCAAGCTGGAAGCGCTCTCCTTCGACGACGCCGGCCGTCTGAGGTCAAAGCTTTCCCCAGTGATCCGACTTCCTCTACCGTTACTGTTCAACCCTCTACCCGAGCCCCTGCCAGGTCGAGGAGCGCTGTGCGGCCTGGTGGCTGCCGCTGCACAGCTCGACACGGTGGCGCTGCTGACACCCGAGGATTGGGCCGAGGACGTGGCCGAGCATCGGTCCGCGATCGCTTTCCGCCTCTCTGCCAAACACCTGGAGGCAGACTCTCCCCTCCCCGGCGGGACCCGAGACCAAGAGATCAGATTCATCGAGGTCGAAGGAGGAACGACGGCCCTGTGGGAACGGGCCCACGCCCGCTGGCCCGAGGCCGTGATCTCCATGCGGCTGCCGCTAGAGGCGGACAGTGGCACGGCGGTGGCCGAACTGGCCCAGGCCGGCGCGGGCGTCGTTCACCTCTTCGCCGACGACATGGCCCAGGCCGGCGGACGGTCGCTACCCGACGCACTACGCCGCGCCCACGAACACCTGGTGCACGCGGGAATGCGCGATCGGATCAGCATCGTCGTCAGCGGAGGCATTGCCGCGCCCGAGCACGTCGCCAAGGCACTGGTGTGCGGCGCCGACGCAGCGGCGGTGGACTGGATATTGCTGGTCGCCTGGGGATGCGCCCTATGGGCCGACCGAGGCCGCTGCCCGGTCGAACAGGGAAAGCTGGAGGCCGATTGGGCCGCCCAGCGAGTGATCAACCTGGTCGCCGCCTGGCGCGACCAACTGCTGGAGGTCATGGGCGCGATGGGCATCCGCGAGGCCCGCCGCCTGCGCGGTGAGAGCGGGCGGGCCATATTCCATCGCCCCGAGGAGATGCGCCTCAAGGAGACCCTGGGCGGCGTCGCGCCCGCCTCCGCCTATCCGCATTTGCCCGAGCCGGAACAGAACACAGAGGGCGATATGCGATGGACGACCGGGCTGCTCCTGACCAGCCATGAACAGGCCCGCACCGGCGATCCCCCAGACGGCTCAATGGAGTTCCGCGTCGGCCACTCCGGCGGCGGCTTCGATCGCCTGGCCTTTGCCTTCGAGATCGAGGACGGTCCCGCCCAGCCCGCCGAGGCGACCGAATTCGACCTGGGGCTCACGCTCAACCGCAGGAAAGATGGACGGCCCAAGCTCTCCATCCCACTGCCGTGGTGGGGCTCCGGGATGTCCTACGGCTCGGTGGGGCTGCCGGTGATGCTCGCACGGGCGATGGCGGCCCAGGCGCTGGACAGCTTCACCTCGACCGGCGAGGGCGGTTACCCCGAGGCGTTAAAGCCATACGCCGATCACGTCATCACGCAGATCGCCACCGGCCTGTTCGGCGTGCGGGAGGAGACGATCCAGCGAGCCCGAGTGGTGGAGTTCAAGTACGCTCAGGGGGCCAAGCCCGGGCTGGGCGGACACTTGCTGGGGAACAAGAACACGAGCACGGTGGCCGAGCTGCGCGAGGCCGTGGAGGGCACCAGCCTGTTCTCACCCTTCCCCTTCCACAGTGTTTACTCGGTCGAAGACCACAAGAAGCACATAGACTGGGTGAAGACCATCCATCCCCGGGCGCTGGTCTCGGTCAAGGTCTCCACCCCCACCGACGTGGACATGGTGGCCGTGGGCAGCTACCACGCTGGCGCCCACATCATCCAGTTGGATGGCGCTTACGGCGGCACAGGGGCGGCGCCGGAGATAGCCAAGAAAAACATCGCCATGCCGCTCGAGTACGCCATACCCAAGGTCCACCGCTTCCTGGAGGCAGAGGGAATCCGCGACGAGATCCTGCTGATCGGCTCAGGCGGCATCCGCACGGCCTACGACGTGGCCAAGGCTATCGCGCTGGGGGCCGATGGGTGCGCCATCGGCACGGCGGAACTGGTCGCGCTGGGGTGCACGCGGTTGGGCAGCTGCGAGAAGGGGCAGGGATGTCCGTTCGGCATCGCGACCACCGACCCCGAGCTATCCACGTTGGTCGAATCCAGTCAGGGATGGCAGCGCATCGTCAATCTGTACCGGGGATGGGTGGCCCAGTTGGCGGGCATCCTGCAGGCGCTGGGGATGCGGGGGATCGAGGAACTGCGCGGCAGAAGCGATGTACTCGTCTACCTGGAGTGATATGTCGATCACATACATCGAATGGAGTGAAGGGACATAATGGAGCAGAAAAGCGCGGCCCAACGACTGCTGGAATCGCGACGCCATCTGGCTCAGGGTCAGATGGCGAGCACAAACCCGCCTGAGACGGCCGAGGGAGGCTGCGGGGTCTTGGGCCTGGCCTGCAACGTCCCCATTGCGGGGCGACACGTGGTGGGAGCGGCGGCCCAGATGCACAACCGAGGCAACGGCAAAGGCGGCGGGATCGCCATGGCGGGGCTGGACCCGGCCCAGATGGGTGTCTCGGCCGAGACGCTGCACGAGGCCTACCTCGTCCAGGTCGCCATCCTCGATCCCGCCGCCCGGCGAGCCGTCGAGGAAAGGGGCATGGCCAGTTTCGACCTGATCCACGGCCACCGCGTGCCAACGCTGGACGATTGGCAGGCCGTACCGGGATTGGAGACCCGCCCGCCCGACGTCTGGCGATACTTTGTCCGCGTCAAGCCGGACGTCCTGGCCCGCTTCGCCGAGGCCCACGACCTGGAGGCACTGCCCGCACGAGCCGTCGAGGACGAGTTCGTCTACCAGAACTCGTCCCAGTTGAACCACGAACTCTACGGCGGCCCGGATAAGAAACGAGCCTTCGTGCTATGTCACGGACGAGACCTGTTGGTGCTCAAGATCGTCGGCTACGCCGAACAGGTGGTGCAGTACTATCGCCTGGACGACCTGACCGCCCACGTGTGGATCGCCCACCAGCGCTATCCCACCAAGGGGCGAATCTGGCATCCCGGCGGCGCACATCCCTTCGTCGGTCTCAACGAGGCGTTGGTGCACAACGGGGACTTCGCTAACTATCACGCTGTGACCGAGTACCTGCGCCAACGCAACATCATCCCGCTTTTCCTCACCGACACAGAGGTCGCGGCACTCCTGTTCGACCTATGGAATCGAGTCTACGGGTATCCAGTAGAGGTCACACTGGAGGCGCTGGCCCCGACGACCGAGCGAGATTTCGCCGTCCTGCCCCCCGAGAAACAGGGTCTCTATCGCGCCGTCCAGGCCACGCACATGCACGCCTCCCCCGACGGCCCGTGGTTCTTCATCATCGCCCGTTCCCACCCTGATGAGGGAGAATGGCAGCTCCTGGGCATCACCGACACGAGCATGCTACGGCCCCAGGTCTTTGCCCTCTACGAGAACGACGAGGTGCAACTGGGGCTCATCGCATCGGAGCGACAGGCGATCAACGGAGCGCTCCGCTCACTGGCCGCCGAGGACCCCAGGTTTCTGCCGCTGGCCGATAGATATTGGGTCGCCCGCGGCGGCAGCCACACCGACGGTGGCGCGTTCATGTTCACGGTGCGCACAGGTGAGTCAGACGTTGGACGCCGGAGACCGCAACAATATCGACTACGGATAACGGACAAATTCGGCACACAGGTGACGACGGCGGAGGGACAACGGCACGTAGACCGGACACACCTGAGCCCGGCACGGGTCAAGAGACCGTTCCTCGATACACTCACCACCCAGTGTTATCGCGCCTTCGACGACGGCGGACCGCGCTCTCTGCTGCGATGGGCGACCGAGCGCATGTCTGAATGGACGTACGACGAGGTGACGTCTCTCATCAAACTGTTGAAGTCCTTCAGCAAAACCGGCGGAAAGGAGTGGGCGTTCGCCCGTCAGTTGCTGACGTTGCTGCAAGATCGACGCTACGACACCGGCGACAAGCGCCGCGCCTCCCTGCTCACCCTGCTGAATGAGGGTCTGACCGACCTGTTCCGCTCCGTCCCCCCCATCAATCTGCCTTCAAAGCATCCCACACACCGGAGTCCCCCCTGTCGCTCCATCAATTGGGAGACCCGTCACGCCCTGCGCGCACCAGAGGGCGAGGAAGATACCCTGATCATCGACGTGCCGGGCTTCCCTCCGGAAGGGGACGAAAGTGCAGCTCGCCTGTTGGTCACGGCCCACGTGCTAGGGTGGCGTCACCTGATCGCCTACAACTGGCGGGGCGGCCGCTTCGCCGCCTGCGGCCTGGGCCCGGACACGGCGGGCGCGCGGATCGAACTCTACGGCGACGTGGGCGACTACGCCGCGTCGGGCCTGGACGGGGCCGAGGTGCACATCCACGGCGATGCCCAGGATCAGGTGGGACAGATCTTCAAAGAGGGCAAGCTGGTCATCCACGGGGACGTAGGCCAGACTTTTCTCTACGGTGCCAAAGGTGGTACAATATACGTGCTGGGGAACGCCGCCGGCCGGCCCTTGATCAACGCCGTGGGGCGGCCGCGAGCGGTCATCAACGGCACCTGTCTAGACTACCTGGCCGAGTCGTTCATGGCAGGGGATCCCCTGAACGGAGGAGGTTTCGTGGTCCTCAATGGGATCGGCTTCGACGAACGTGGACGGCTGACCGAGCTGGAGACCCCTTACCCGGGCGGCAATCTCTTCTCGCTGGCCTCAGGTGGGGCCATCTACCTGCGCGACCCCTACCGCCAGGTGGGACAAGAGCAACTCAATGGCGGCCGGTTCGCGCCGCTTACGGAGGCGGATTGGGAGCTCATCCGGCCCTACTTGGAGGAAAACGAGCGACTGCTCGGCGTGCCGCTCTCCAGGTTATTGACCGTGGAGGGTAAGAAGCGCCCCCCGGCCGAGCTGTATCGCAAGATCGAGGTGCGCCCCCTGGCCGCCCTGAGGTGAGCGGCACTTCTACGCTGATTCTGATAGAGATTGTGACAGAAAGCTCATTATCTAGGAGTGCACCAACATGTCCGAGCTACGCATCGCCCTGGCCCAGGTCAACCCCACGGTTGGAGACCTGACAGGCAACTCGCGGAAAGTCATCGCCTACCTGAGACGCGCGCGAAACGCATCGGCCGACCTGGTAGTCTTCCCTGAGCTGGTCATCCCTGGCTACCCGCCAGAGGATCTGCTGCTTAAGCCATCTTTCATCGCCGCTAACCGGGCGGCGATAGAGGAGACCGCCGTCGCCACCCAGGGCTTGACCGCGGTCATCGGGTTCGTCGACGCAGACCAAGACGTCTACAACGCAGCGGCCGTGCTCCACGACGGCCAGTTGGCTGGCGTGTACCGCAAGCAGTATCTCCCCACCTACGGCGTCTTCGACGAGGACCGCACCTTCCGGGCCGGAGAAGCGAACCCCATCTTCATCCTGAGGGACACAGCGATAGGCGTGAGCATATGCGAGGATATGTGGTACCCGGAGGGACCACCCCAAGCGCAAGCGCGGGGCGGCGCACACCTGCTGGTCAACGTCTCCGCCTCGCCCTATCACGCGGGCAAAGGAGCCTCCCGAAAGCGGATGCTGGCCACCCGCGCGGCCGACAACGTAGCGATCGTGGCCTTCTGCAACATGGTGGGCGGGCAGGACGAACTGGTCTTCGACGGCGGGAGCGTCATCTTTGACGGGCGAGGGCAATTGGTGGCCCGGGGCCTCCAGTTCGAGGAAGATCTGGTGATCGCTGACGTGGACGTGGGGAGTCTGTTTCGTCAGCGGCTGCACGACCCGCGCTGGCGCAAGGAACCGGCGGCCGCCGTGACGCGGGTCGTCCTCCACCCAGAGGGAGAAGTCAGTCGAAGCCGCCGGCCTGAGCTGCCCGGGTCCCACATGGCCACGCCCCTGCCCCACCTGGAGGAAATCTACAGCGCCCTGGTCCTGGGCACCCGCGATTACGTACGCAAGAACGGCTTCCACCGGGCGATCATCGGCCTCTCCGGCGGCGTGGACTCCTCGTTGGTGGCGTGCATCGCCGCAGACGCGCTGGGGCCCGAGAACGTGACCGGCGTGGCCATGCCCTCTCGTTACTCAGCCGACTTCAGCGAGACAGATGCGGCGCGTCTGGCCGACAACCTGGGCCTGCACTTCCTGGTCATTCCCATCGAGCGCCCGTTTCAGGCCTACCTCGACACGTTGGCGGAACCCTTTGCCGGGCAAGAGCAGGACGTCACGGAGGAGAACCTGCAGGCGCGCACCCGGGGCAACCTACTGATGGCCCTTTCCAACAAGTTCGGGTGGATGGTGCTGACCACCGGGAACAAGAGCGAGATGAGCGTCGGTTACGCGACGCTGTACGGCGACATGGCCGGGGGGTTCGCCGCCATCAAGGACGTACCCAAGACGTTGGTGTACGAACTGGCCCGCTGGCGCAACGCGCAGGAGAGCGGCCCTGTGATCCCGGAGCGGGTGCTGACCCGGCCTCCCTCGGCCGAACTGCGCCCTAATCAGAAGGACAGCGACAGTCTGCCGCCCTACGAGGTCCTGGACCCGATCCTGCAGGCCTACGTCGAAGAGGACCGTTCGCTGGACGAGATCGTGGCCCAGGGCTTCGACGAGTCGCTGGTACGGGAGGTGATGCGCATGGTGGACCGCAACGAATACAAACGCCGCCAGGCCCCACCCGGCATCAAGATCACGCCCCGCGCCTTCGGCAAGGACCGCCGATTGCCCATCACCAACAGATTCAGAGTGGCGACACGGGCATGAAGTCATTACGAACCCTCCTTCAATCGCGGTTGAAAAGAAAAGAGAGAGGTAGAAAGCAGGATGACGAGTCAAGCGGATAGACAACAGCAACTAGAGTTCACACCCTATTGCGGCCTATATTGCGAGCTATGCGCCGAGCGATCGCGTATCCCTCAGCGGGCGGCGGCGCTGCAACAGGCGATGGCCGAGGAGGGATGGCCCTATTGGGGGTCCAGCGTGCCCGACTTCACCGAGTTCTGGCGGTTTCTGGAGGGTCTGCACACCGGAGGCGGCTGCCCCGGCTGCCGGGCTGACGGCGGCTACCCCCAGTGCCAGATTCGCGCCTGCGCCCGAGAACGTGGAGTGGAGCTGTGCAGTGAATGTCCCGATTTCCCCTGCCATCGCGTCGAGGCGCTGGCTGCCCGCTATCCCACGCTCATCGCCGACAACCGGCGGCTGCAGGCGGTGGGGCTGGAGCAGTGGCTGAGCGAGCAGCGAGAGCGGGCACGGCGCGGCTTCGTCTACGCCGACATCCGCTACGAGTAAGTAATCTAGCGAAGCTGCGCCGGATTTCGTGCCGTGCGGCCCGTTGTTTCATGACATTCCATATGTAAGGGAAGCGTAGCGGCTGATTCGTGATCCAGGCACCCTCCGCCAAATCTTGTCTCATTTGTAAGGAATTTGCATCCTCAAGGAGTTCAGGCCAAAACGTGAGGGCTCCAGGGAAGTGATGGCCGGCTTGTGCTCACGTCACTTTATGGTATAAGTACCGGCACTGAAGGTGATGCCCCCCTCAGTCCGCCAGTGGGGGGAGGATGGCACACGCTCCCGGGTGAACGGAGTTCGCGCTTACGCGGGAAGGAAACCCGTACGCGGGAAGGAAACCCGTACGCGGGAAAGAAATCCGAGGAATACGGCAACAGTCAACTCAAACACGGAAAAGAAAGAGCGGAGGTTGATGATGGACAATAAGATTCTGGTGACGTACGGCACCTGGGCCGGGTCCACCGGTGAGGTGGCGGAGATGATCGGATACGCGCTGAGAGATGGGGGGGCAGCGGTGGATGTCCGCCCCGCGAAGGAAGTGAGCGATGTGAGCACCTACAGCGCCGTTGTCCTGGGCAGCGGCGTCCACGCAGGAAAGCTGCACCCGGACGCTATGGCGCTGGTGAAGACACATCGAGACGCGTTAAGCCAGATGCCGGTGGCCTACTTCGTCGTCTGCCTGGCCATGAAGGAGGACACCGAGGAGAGCCGGCAGAAGGTAAGGGGATACCTGGCCGCGGTACGTGAGGCAGCACCGCAGGTGGAGCCGGCGGACGTAGGGCTCTTCGCGGGCGTGATGGATTTCGAGAAACTCCCCTTCCTGATGCGGCTGCTCATGAAGGTCATGGGGTCGCCAGAGGGAGACTTCCGTGACCGGGAGGCCATCCGCGACTGGGCGACTGGCTTACGTCCGGCACTGGCGGACGCGTAGAAAAACGTCTCCCATCACTCATCGCCTGCGCGTTTGAAGCCGCTTCTGGACGAAGATGGCGACGACGACCAGAGCCATAGCAATGGAGACGATGCGCACGCTCAGGTACCGGAAGTCGGTACCGATCATCAGGGCGTGGATCGTCGCCAGCCAGAAGGCCACATAGTTGAGATAGTGGAGCAGACGCCAGTTGCGCCCCACGGTCCGGCGCAACACGGCGGCCAAAGAAGCGACGACGATCAAGGGCCAGGCCACTCGTCCGCCCAATCGGAGAAACACGGGCCAGGACTCAAAAGAGGGGAGAAAGACGCGCAGGCTGACCGACTCCCACGCCACCGCCAGGGGGTGAAGCGTGGCCAAAGTCAGTCCCGCCACCGACAAGATATGGTGTACCTGGACGAAGGGACGGCCAAAGACGCGCCTCATCTGCCGTACATAGGCAGAGGAGACGATGGATAGAAAGATTGCCTGATATCCCAACAGCGAGGCCGCCCGAGTGACCCAATAGACAGGCGCTCCGGGCGGCTCCAGGGCCATCAGGCCGCCGGTCACGATCAGGGCGACGAGGCCAAGCAGGATCAGATATTGGATCATACGAGAGTTATCCGCGCGCGACATGTTCGTCCTCCTTTTTCGCTGATAAGATGAAAATCAGCCCCCCCCTTGTAGGGGGGAGGTGTGAACCTGCTGGTGACAAGTGTACTCCGTCTCCAGTCCCCCCAACAAGCGGGAGGGAGGTATGAGGTAAAACACCGCGCCCTATCGTAATGTAATTGCCCTTCCCTAGTTCGACAATGTCATGTTTGACACGGTATCGTAGAGACCAATTTCAGTGTATGGCGAGGCAGTTTGGCTCGTCGTGCGCACCTTCAGTGCGCTGACACGGCGATGAATCGCCGACTACGAACGGATCATGACATTGTCAATTTAGGCAGGTCGTCCGCGTCCAGAAATCCGGCCGAGCAGATAGACAAAGACGAATCCCACGATCAGGGTCGGCATACCTAGAACGAGGAGGCCGGAAACGTCAGGTTCTACCGGCCAAAGGCCGACGAACGAACCACATACCAACCCCAGAATAGCGTAGAAAGTCACCGCAGGTCGCCGCTTGAGGATCAGTCCGATCAACTTGGAGAATAGCAACACCCCCAACCCGGCCCCGACAGCCACCGAGACGATCACGCCCCAGTGGACAGGAGGTTGGGTCAGCGAGTCAAGCGCCTGCATGATGGGCTCATACGTCCCCGCCAACAGGAAGATGTACGAGCCGCTCATGCCCGGCGTCATCACCGCGCCCCCAGCGAAGAACCCCACGACCCCAAAATAGATCAAGCCCTGCAGCGAGGAGGCCTCGATAGCAGAATCTCCCGTCACCTGCCCCCTTCCTGCCAACCCCACCAGGATAGCCAGGCCGAGTCCAACCAGGAACGCAATCGCACGGCCAAGAGACACTTTCATATCGTGATACATGTTGATCACGCTGGGAACACCGCCCGCGATGAGACCGATAAAGAAGAACTGCGCCGGCACCGGGTAGCGGTCAAGGACAAAGGTGGCCAGCTTGGCAAACGCCAGCGTGCCGACCACGACGCCAACGCCCAGGGGGAACAGGAAAAGCAAGCGGCTCTTCAGCCCCTCCCTGTCCGAGAGAAAATTGCCCACCGCCTCTATGAGCTGGTTATAGATACCCACCAATACCATGAACGTCCCCGCGCTGACGCCCGGAATCACGTTGGCGATCCCAACGACCATGCCTTTCAAGATCAGAACGACGAATTTCACTATGTCCCCCTTACATTCCCCTGGTGCGCAACCACTGTGCTTACAGAAGCGTACCCTACACTCAATTTCGGAGTTCCACGTTGGAGGAAGAGATCACAAAAACCGAGCGACAGCCTCGGCCAGCAGCCCGGCAATGGGCGGCACGACGAAGGTGACGGCGTAGCGGACAAGAGCGGGTTTGGGATCAATCAGCGCTATCTCTGTAGGCAAGCGCGAGACCGACCACAGAGACCAAGCGGAGACGAAGCCCACCACCGCGCCCAGGCTGGCCCCGGCCTTATACAACGCGGCCACGAGGGGAAACGTAGCATAGGGCGCGCCGGGCACCAGCCCACCGACCACACAACCGATGAGGACACCCCTGACGCCAGACCCGGTGCCCAGCCAGCGGGTGACCAGCTCTTTGGGGATAAGCACGTGCGCCAGCCCGGCGACAACGAACCCCAGCAATAGCAGAAGCAGATTGCGCCACAGCGTCCGCCAGGCGGCCAACAGCCCGGCCAACGGCAGATCACGTCCCCGCCAGAAAGCGACGGCCAGCAGCACAACCGCGACAACGGCCATGATCAAGGTTGCAGTGTCCATGGACTTGCCCTCCCGGCGCTCCGAACTCATCGCAGTCATCCTCGTCTAGAATACAGGTGCCAGACCCTCATACGTCGTCGATCCCTTCCTGTTCAGCTGCTCGCCCCAGTGTACCACATCTCCACTCACAGCGCCAGAACGACGAGCCGGCCCAAGAGCACGATAGGCAAGCGTCTAGCGAAGCTACGCCTCAAACCGACGAGAGGCCTTGGACCGCGAAACTGGCGAAAAGGCGGGCAGCTTGACAAAGAGGGCCTTCTGTAGTACCATATGCAGTGAAATGCATATGACAAAGAGTAGAGCGCGATGAGTCAATCGTATCGACGAGCGGCCCGGACGTTTCACCTCCTGTCCCACCCAGCCAGGCTGCACATCCTGGACGAGCTGCGGAGAGACGAGGCCTGCGTATGCCACTTGCAGACGGTCCTGAAACGACCACAGGCCTACGTGTCCCAGCAACTGCGAGTGCTGCGCGAGGCCGGTGTTGTCACGGACCGCCGGGACGGACTGCTGGTATATTATAGACTGAGTGATCAGCAGGTGGAACGTCTACTGGAGGAGGCATTGGGTCCGGCAGGGGAGGCAACCCGGCTTCCCTCCTGCCCCTGTCCCAAGTGCAGTCCAGAAAAGACCGAGGGACATTGAGAACCCTACAGTGGTGGCTCGCGGTCGTGTTGGGAAGCGCGATCGTGGCGGCCGGGCTTCTGATATGGGGGATACGCCGCCGCGTCGACAGGCGGACGATCCAACGCCGGTTCTGGGCCCCTGTCTACGATCGGCTGGCCCGGTTGTACGACGCCGTCGATTGGTTCACGGGCAACATGACCCACCGCCTGCGGCGACGGGCGCTGCGCTACCTGCCCCCCGCGGGCGGGCGGGTGTTGGAGATCGGCTTCGGCAGCGGCAAGCTGCACACGGAGATGGCCAGGCGATACAGGATGGCAGGGGTGGAACTGGCCCCAGGGATGGCGCAGTTGACGCGCCGACGCCTGGCAGCCCACGGGCTGCGCTCGGCTCTGGCGGTGGGGAGCGTGTACGCCCTGCCCTGGCCGGGCGGCTCGTTCGACGCCGTGGTCTCCACGTTCGCCTTCAGCGCCTTCCCCGACGCCGAGGGAGCGCTAGACGAGATGGTACGCGTGACCAGGCCAGGCGGCCAAGTGATCATCGTCGACGCGGGCGAGGCCTCCGACGGGAACTGGGGGGCGCACGTGCTGGCGAAGGCGTGGACGGCGCTGGGAGACTACGTGCGGGATGAGGTCCCGTTGATGGAGGAGCGGGGGTTGCACGTTGAGCGGGAGGAGTACGGCCCCTGGGGCTGCGTGCACGTGGTGGCGGGTACCCGGCCCGTCACCTCCTGCACCGCCGGCCCAGGCAGAGGCCGCGTCTTTAGAGCTGAACGTCACCTAAAACGGAACGGGTGATTATTCACCTGCTCCCGCTGGATGACAATGTGCATCCAGCCCAGCAGCTTTGCGGAGGCTAAACGGGCTTGATTCTGCCTTCAGCAGCGAATTTTCATCCCCTGCGAGCACGAGGTGAATCATTACCGGAACGGAAAGGGGTTCTAACTATGTCACAGAGGAAAGATGACGCAATTAGACAAATCGTCCGTGACAAATATAGCAGCATCGCGAAGGCCACGGCTACAGGCTGTGGATGCAACACCCGGTCCTGTTGTGAGACGGCGACGGCCAACGCCTCCACCCCTGAAAACGCCTCTGCCAGTCTCGGCTACTCCGACGCACAGGTATCTGCAGTCCCCAGTGGTTCGAATATGGGGTTGGGCTGTGGAAATCCACACGCAATCGCCTCGCTGAAGAAAGGAGAGACCGTTCTCGATCTGGGCAGCGGCGGCGGATTTGATTGCTTCCTGGCAGCCCAGGCGGTCGGAGAAATGGGGCACGTGATCGGGGTGGATATGACGCCCGAAATGGTCAGCAAGGCACGCGAGAACGCAGTGCGCGCTGGCTACGAAAACGTGGAATTTCGTCTAGGGGAGATCGAGAGCCTACCAGTAGCAAATAGTTCCACAGATGTGATCATGTCCAACTGTGTCATCAATCTCTCCCCTGAGAAGCCCAGGGTGTTTAAAGAGGCATTCCGCGCACTGAAGCCAGGTGGCCGTCTGGCGATATCAGACGTCGTTGCTGTCGCGCCGTTGCCCGACGAGATAAAGAACGACCCGGAGCTTTATACAGGGTGCATAGGGGGGGCATCTCCAATAGATGAACTGGAGCACATGCTGAAAGAAGCCGGTTTCACCGATATTCACATACAGCCAGTGGATGAAAGCAAGAAATTCATCCGGGACTGGACCCCAGGGATGAACGTCGAGGATCTCGTGGTTTCGGCAACGATTGAGGCGATCAAACCATGTGGATGCGCTTGTTGCACATGATACCTAACTCGGGCAGAGCCGGGCCAAGAACGCGAATTCTCACCACGAAGGCACAGAGCCATCAAGATGCACGAAGAAAACCTTTGTGATCCTTGTGGGGAGCCACCACAACAATCATCTGAAACACACTCAATTGGTTTGAAAGAGATATGCACGTGCCCATACATTCGCATACCATCATCGAAAAACGCTTCTTAATCTCCCTGTCGTTGACAGGGATTATCTTCCTGGCCGAGGTGGTGGGGGGGCTATGGACCGGCAGCCTGGCGCTCCTTTCCGACGCAGCTCACGTCTTCCTGGACGCGTTCGCCCTGGGGGTGAGCTACGTGGCGATTCGACTGGCCGCCTTGCCCCCCAACGATCGCCACACGTACGGGTACCACCGGCTGCGGGTGCTGGCCGCGCTGGCCAACGGAGCGACGCTGCTTCTGGTGGCCTTCGAGATTTTCCGCGAGGCCTGGGAGCGCCTCCAGCATCCAGCCCCGGTCCTGGCCGGGCCGATGCTGGCCGTGGCCATCGTGGGCCTGGTGGTGAACCTGGTCGTAGCCCTAGTCCTGCGCGAGCACGACCACCACGATCTGAACGTTCGAAGCGCGTTCCTACACGTCCTGGGGGACGCCCTGGCCTCGGTGGGCGTCATCGTCGCTGGCGTCGTCATCGCCCTCACTGGCTGGACGCTGATCGACCCGTTGGTCAGCATGCTCATCGGGCTGATCATCCTGCTGGGATCGGGGCAGGTGCTCCTCAAGTCGGTGCACATCCTGGTCGAAGGCATGCCGGAAGGCATGACAGCGACCCAGGTGGCGGAGGTGATGCAACAAGTAGCCGGGGTCTCCCAGGTACATGACCTGCACGTGTGGACTGTGAGCCCTGGCTACGTATCCCTCAGCGCCCACGTCGTGTTGGACGACCAATCCCTGAGCCAGTCGCAGAGCGTGATGGACGCGTTGAAGAAGAGGCTGGCGGAGAGATTCGGTATCGAACACACCACGGTTCAGTTCGAATGCGTCAGTTGTGAGCCGGGGACGGTGATGTGCCAGTACGACCAGCCCTCTTGGACGCCAGGAACGCATGCGGCGCATGCGGAAGGAAGTACACGACACATTGATGAAGGGTGACCTGCCCTCATCCACAAAGAGCTCTCTCGGAAAGTGCTCGGAGCCCCATCCTCGGGGCGGTTTCAGCGGCTCTACTCACCTGAGACGCCCCCGGGACGTGGGCTGGGAGCGTTTTCGGAAGCTTTCCGAGAAAGCTCACAAACGCGAGGGAGGTGAGACCTGTGGCATATAAAGACCTGAGACAGCAAGTCGAAGTCCTGATACCCCGCCTGACACCAACCTTTCTCGAAGACACCGTCCACGCGCTGCTGCGCCAGGGCGCAGACGTGGGCGGCGGGGTCAACGCCACCCGGCTGGTCAAGCATCTGCTGGGCGATCCTCACTTGCGGGATATAGAGGCCATGTGGGCCTATGAGCGTCTCAAAGCAGCATTCCGGTCCGCGTTTGAGCAAATCCCAACGCTCTATTACTTCGAGGGCGACTGATGAGCGGAAGATGCAATCTTCCCGGCGGGAAGATCACGTAGATGATAGGAGAGAAGAGTGAACTGGAACGCCTTGCTCTCGACGTTCGGACTGATCTTCGTGGCCGAGTTGGGGGACAAGACCCAACTGGCCGTGGTGACTCAAGTCTGTAAACACCAGCGGCCATGGGCCGTCTTCCTCGGGGCCAGCCTGGCCCTGACGATGGTCACGGCACTTGGTGTTGCGGGTGGCCAAGCCTTAGGCCGCATGATCCCAGAGCTCACCCTGCAGGCTGTGTCGTCACTGGCATTCGTGGCGATGGGGATACTCATTGGGCGGGAGGCCACTCGGGTAGAGGACAGGGCGCCCGAAAGAACGGCATGCGACCCGCCAGGAAACGCGGATGGGGCTTGTTCGCCGGCGCGCGCCAGGGGTTGGAGGGCGTTCAGCTCCACCTTAGGGCTGCTGTTCGTCGCCGAACTAGGAGACAAGACCCAGTTGGCCGCACTGAGTATGGCAGGGAGGCATGGAGATCTATGGCCAGTCTTCCTAGGCGGGACGATGGCGCTGACGGTCGTGACGGGACTGGGAGTCATCGGTGGGCAGGGCCTGTGCAAGCTCATTCCCGAGCGGCTGCTCCTATGGGCCTCGGCCGTGGCGTTTGTGGCGATGGGGGTGCTGACATGGTTTGGGAGTTTGACGGTCCGGTGAAGACTGTTAGGAAAAGCTGAAAAGTGAACCGTTTTTGACACGTTTAAAGTTCAAAGGTGAACTCTGAAACCCTCCAGGGGGAGGGCCACTGAGTGGACCATCTTGTCATGCCACCAGATACGGAT
>Ga0180431_10004176_pt1 | contig 18163 bp, 15 predicted proteins | sample SS_ome_11_FD_132459 | JGI IMG/M metagenome (GOLD analysis project Ga0180431, IMG submission 132459) | Hypersaline lake sediment archaeal communities from the Salton Sea, California, USA - SS_1_MS_1 metaG | ecosystem: Environmental > Aquatic > Non-marine Saline and Alkaline > Hypersaline >... | reverse complement strand
GGGACGGCACCCTTCCTCGCGGTTCATTTCGGCGAGTTTCATCCACTGCTCGTTGTGGCGAATCTAATCGTCATCCCGCTTGCGACGTGCGCACTATGGAGCGGCCTTGCTACACTCCTGTTGTCGGCAACCCCGCTGTTGCTCCCAATGGCTACGCTCTTTGGCTGGATACTGAACGCCCTCATCCGGATCGTAGCGAGGCTCAGTGGGTTGCCCTTTGCCGCGCTTGCAGTGCCGCCGTGGATGGGAATCTGGCTCGGTGGGCTTGTCCTCTTTTGTGTGGGAGTTGCGATCTACTCCCGTGGTGTGTCGTCGTGGACCTTGAACTCCACGTCGATTGCGTCGCGCTCCTCTTTGCCGAAGCGTTGAGGGTCTCGGCGAGTGAAGAGATATCGTATTACAAAAACACATCCGAGCGCATCGGTGAGAAGTCCTGGGACGATGAGCAGGATTCCTCCGAGGAGCACGGAGAGCTCGCGGCGACGAAGCAACTGCTTCGGAGTCAGCCTCCCTGCGAATAGGCTAACCACCATTGAAGTAACCGCAGGCCCGCCCTTCAGTCGGAGAATCGTCAGACCGAGGACCGCGGTGAGCAGGATCAGCCCCAATACAGGCATCCCACCGATCACTAGTCCGATACGAATCAGTCCAATAACCTCGATACATGCAACAGCGAATAGTACAACAGGCAAGTGACTTCACCGGCGAGGATCATAGCTCAACTCGAATGCACACACAACCACAGGGCAGGGCACTACAAAGACCGATCTTGTTTGCAAAGATAGTTACAGGTTATGATTTCTTTTGATGAACTGGACGGAATATCATTGCTTGATAGGACTCAATCTGATCCCCGAGCTTACCCCGCGGCGGATGGCGATTCTTCTGGAGCGCTTTTCCTCTTCACTGGCAATCTGGAATGCATCTGCCAAGGCGCTGGCAGCACTTCCTGGCTTTGCTGGGGTAGCGAAAAAGGTCGCCGCCTCCCGCAGCGAACAGGCAGTGAAGCGTGAACTGGTCCAAGCGGAGGAACTCGGAGTCCAAATTATTACCATCCTGGACCCCAACTACCCGTCCCTCCTGCGGGAAATCGATGCTCCGCCCCCTATCCTCTATCTGAAGGGGGAAAAAACGATTGATACCGCCAGAACCATCGCCGTTGTAGGCACGCGTCGCAGCAGCCAATACGGCAGAACCGTCGCCGAGCGCCTGGCCGAAGCCCTTGGATATGTCGGTCTTATTGTGGTCAGTGGCCTTGCGGTTGGCATCGATGCAGCAGCCCATCGCGGTGCGCTGAAAGCGAGAGCCAACACAGTTGCCGTGTTCGGCTCGGGGTTTGGTCACCCGTATCCGGCCAGCAACAAGAAGCTGGCCGACCAGATTGGTGAGTCCGGGACACTGGTGAGCGAGTATCCTCTTGCTACCCGACCGGCCAAATGGACCTTTCCCCAGCGCAATCGCATACTGTCCGGCCTGTCCCGCGGGGTGGTGGTCGTGGAGGCACCGGAAAGAAGCGGAGCCCTCATCACTGCACGTCTCGCGCTGGAGCAAGGGCGGGAGGTGTTCGCTGTTCCCGGCGCCATCACCAGCACGGCGAGCGTCGGAGCCAACCGGTTGATCAAGGACGGCGCGAAGTTGGTGGAAACGGTCGAAGATGTCCTCAACGAATTCCCCGATCTTTCAGTAGTGAACAGAGTGGATGCGACTGAGGCGACGAAATCAAAGATTGCTCTCTCCGCCGTCCAGCAGCGCGTCTACGATCTGATCGGCCTTGAAGCGGTACACATTGACGATATCATTGCTCGCGGGGGAATTTCCCTTGCCGAGGCCTCACACGTCCTCCTTGTGCTCCAGATGGAGAACCTGATTCAGGAAGTGGAGGGGCGCCGCTATATTCGAACGCCGTAGGAGGGATGATTGATGAGTGTAGAGCGCACGCTGGTTTTGTGTAAGCCTGATGCTGTGCAGCGGGGACTTGTAGGACGGATCATCGCTCGCTTCGAGGAAAAAGGACTGAAAATCGTCGGAATGAAGATGGTTTCCGTCGATGAGTCCCTTGCCCGCAGACACTACCAGGAGCACGTGGAGAAACCGTTTTTCTCTGAGCTTGTCTCGTTCATCACCTCCACGCCGGTTGTGGCGATGGCGTTTGAAGGGGAGAACGCCGTTGAGGTGGTGCGCACGCTGATGGGGGTGACCAACCCGCAGCAGGCTGCTGCCGGGACGATCCGCGGCGACTACGGGCTTAACCTCACCAAGAATCTCGTTCACGGCTCGGACTCTCTCACCTCCGCAGAGCGTGAGCTGGCTCTCTTCTTCTCTCCCGACGAGCTTCAATCCTATACGCTTGATCTCGAGAATTGGATGTAGCCGTTCACTAGGCGCAAATTGCTCCCTTCGGGTTGTTTTGCTATGATGGGATGCGACATTCTGAACAAGGAGAATCATGGAGCTTTCTAAGCGTTATCAGCCGGCCCGGGTGGAAGGAAGACTGTACAGTTTCTGGGAGGAGGGGGACTTCTTCCGGGTCAAGCCCGATCAGAGGGGGACCAAACCCTTCTCGATCGTGATTCCTCCACCGAATATCACCGGACGGCTTCACTTGGGGCACGCTCTCAACAACACCCTGCAGGACATCGTGATCCGGCAGAAACGGATGGACGGCCACGCTGCGTGCTGGTTTCCCGGAACCGATCACGCCGGAATCGCGACGCAGAATGTGGTGGAACAAGTACTGGCCAAGGAGGGCACCTCCCGGCACGAGATCGGGCGTGAAGCGTTTGTTGACCGGGTGTGGCAGTGGAAAGAGAAATACGGTTCCGAGATCATCGAGCAGCTAAAGTCCTTGGGCTCCTCGTGCGACTGGTCGCGGCTGCGGTTCACGTTGGACCAAGGTCTCTCGCTGGCGGTGCGACAGGCGTTCCTTCAACTCTACGATGAGGGCCTGATCTACCAGGGCGACTACATGATCAATTGGTGTCCCCGTTGCGAGACGGCCCTGTCCGACATCGAGGTAGAACACCACGAGATAGAAGGAAACCTCTACTACGTCCATTATCCGTTGGAAGACGATGGCCACGTCACCATCGCCACAACCCGGCCGGAGACGATGCTTGGGGATACCGGTGTGGCGGTGAACCCGAACGACGAGCGCTACCGGGGCCTCATTGGAAAGACGGCCATCCTTCCCATTCTCAGCAGGCGTCTTCCGATCGTGGGAGCGGAGGAAGTGGATCCCGAATTCGGCACCGGAGTGCTCAAGATCACCCCCGCGCACGATCCGACGGACTTTGAAATCGGCAAACGCTGCGGCCTGGCCACGGCCAATATTCTGAACGGCGACGGTACGATCAACGAGAACGGAGGGCCGTTTGCCTCCATGGACCGGGCTCAGGCCCGGCAGGCAGTGGTGAAGCGACTGCAAGAGGAAGATCTTTTGGAGAAGGTCGTGCCGTACCGACACGCCGTGGGACACTGCCAGCGCTGTGGGACGGCGGTGGAGCCGCTGATCTCCAACCAGTGGTTCGTTCGCATGAAGCCTCTTGCCGAGCCGGCCATCGAGGCGGTTCGCGCAGGGCGTATCCAGTTCGTTCCCCAACGATGGACCAAGGTGTATTTCGAGTGGCTGGAGAACATTCGCGATTGGTGCATCTCGCGCCAGCTGTGGTGGGGACACCGCATCCCTGTGTGGTACGGTCCCGATGGGACCGCCTTTGCAGCACAAGAAACATCAGTGGCCAATACCCAGGCGCTGGCACACTACGGCCGAGAGGTGGATCTTCACCAAGAAGACGATGTGCTGGATACCTGGTTTTCTTCGTCCTTGTGGCCGTTTTCGATTATGGGTTGGCCGAATGATTCCGACGATCTACAGTGCTTCTACCCGACGTCACTCCTTGTCACCGCGTTTGACATCCTGTTCTTCTGGGTGGCGCGGATGGTCATGATGGGGCTGCATTTCATGGGCGACATCCCCTTCCACAAGGTTTACATCACCCCTCTGATCGTAGACGAGAGAGGCCAGAAGATGAGCAAGTCCAGCGGCAACATCGTCGACCCGATGGAGGTAAAGGAGACCTACGGGATGGATGCATTGCGGTTCACCCTCGCTCGCTCCTCCTCCAAGGGGCGGTCGATGCGTTTCTCGGAGACACAGCTTGCCGAAGCGCGAAATTTTCTGAACAAGATATGGAACATGGCCCGTTTCATTCTGATAACTCTTGGTGAACAGCGGCCACAGCTTCCCGATGCGGTAACCGAATTGGAGGACCGATTCATCCTGTCCCGGTTGGCCGATACGATCGAAACGATTCGCTCGAACCTCGATGCCTACAATTTCAATCTGGCAGGCGAATCCTTGTACGCCTTCATTTGGCACGATTTCTGTGATTGGTATCTTGAACTGGCGAAGGTCAGGCTGGCTTCAACGAATGAGACGGCGGTGAAGGGGATTCTCTACCACGTTCTAAAGAAGATCTTGAAGCTGCTTCATCCGTTTGTTCCCTATATCAGTGAAGAGATTTGGCAGGTGCTGGGTGAACGTCCGGCTTCGCTTTCAATCGCCTCCTACCCACGGCCCGGATCGAGAGACAACGAGGCGGAGGCCGACATGGCCGTCTTTCAGGAGGTCGTCAGCGGTGTGCGGACGATCCGTGCTGAATTGAACGTTCCTCAGAAGGCGTGTCCTGAGGTGCTCGTACGGACTGCTGATCCCAAGCTCACTGAGCTACTTCGTCGCAAGGTCCAGGCACTCCATGCGCTCGCGGGCACGAGCGGGCTGCAAGTGGGGGAAGATCTTCGCGCTCCGGCAGGCTCGGCCCGTCAGATTCTCACCGATGCGGAACTGTTTGTCCCCTTGGGAGGGCTCATCGATGTGGACGCGGAGCGGTCTCGCTTGCACAAGGAGCTTAACCAGGTGCACACCGATTTGGCAAAGGCCGAGAGCAAACTTGCAGATCCGAGTTTTCTCCAACAGGCACCGGCAGACGTGGTCGAGAAAGAGCGAAGAAAGAAGGCCGAGTTCGTAACCAGATGCGAGCGCCTGCAAGCCAACCTTGCTGCCTTGGAGGGATGAGACATGGACTGCGCCGAGGCCCGCTGCATCCTGGAGCAACTTCCTGCACTGGAAGTAAAGCCGGGTCTCGCACGCATCAACCGTCTCCTCGATGCGCTGAACCATCCGCAGCAGGCCTTTCAAACCATTCACGTTGCCGGAACGAACGGAAAGGGTTCGGTTGCGGCAATGCTTGCCAGCGTCCTTCTACAGGCAGGCTACAAGGTGGGACGCTATACTTCGCCTGAACTGCTTGACTTCCGCGACCGCATCTGCGTTGACGACACGTGGATCGCTGAGCAGGAGTTGGCGGTTGCGGTGGAGAGGCTGCTTCCCCTCCTTAATCAGGAGCGGGATCGTCCCACCCTGTTTGAGGCGTTGACAGCGATTGCCTTTGAGCATTTCGCAGCACAACGCGTTGACCTCGCGGTGATCGAAGCGGGACTTGGGGGGCGCTTCGATGCCACAAACACGGTGTTTCCAGTATTGACGATCTTGACCAATGTGGGTCGCGATCACATGAGGCTGCTTGGGGATAGGCTTGAACGGATTGCTTGGGAGAAAGCAGGGATTGCCAAACGCCAAGTGCCCTTCCTTACAGGGGATCTTCCACCCGCGGCTGAAAAGGTCGTCGTCGAGGAATGCCGTTTGGCCGGCGCCAAGCTGGTTCGCTTTGATCCGATATCGGTGAAACGGAGGGGATTCGACTGGGAGCGGACCACCTACGTCGTCGAAGCGGAGGGTCTCCCCAAGAAGATCGATTTGCCTCTGCTCGGTGGCTATCAGGGCGGAAACTTGAGGCTCGTTTTGCGCGCCGTTCGGTTACTCCGAGAACAGGGCGCCGTCATCCCCAACGAGGCAGTTGCCGCTGGTCTTGGCGGGGTACGCTGGCCCGGGCGCTTTGAGGTCGTCGCACGCGATCCTACAGTCGTACTTGATGGCGCGCACAATGTTCCCGCGGTGCAGGCTCTGGCCGGGGACGTGGTGGAATATGTCCCCGAGAAGAGAAACCGCCGTCTCCTGTTTGGCGTCCTCTCTGACAAGGAGTGGAAGGCGATCAGCCGCATCCTGTTTCCTTTGTTTGTTGAGGTGATGCTGACCCGTTCCCAGAGCCCGCGTGCTCTCCCGCTCGATGTGCTCGGGCAGGCCGCTTCATCCTTAGGCGTCTTGTCTACCTGTTGCGAAACGGTGTCTGATGGTCTGAGGCGCGCTAGCTCCGGCCTTGTCACCCAGGATGTGCTTTTCGTCGCGGGCTCACTGTCTGTCGTACGCGAGGCGAGGTCGGCCTTGGTGGAGGTTTCGTGTCAACTCTGATCGAGAGAGTGAAGGATGCTGGCCTGCCTCGGCACGTGGCTTTGATCATGGACGGAAACGGTCGATGGGCCGAGGCACACGACCTCCCGCGTACCGCCGGGCATCAGGCAGGGGCACGAGCAGCAGAGCGATTGATCCGCTTTGCCGGAAGACAGCTTGGGCTTGAGCATCTCACGCTGTTTGCCTTTTCCACCGAAAACTGGAACCGCTCGACGGTAGAGGTTGACTTCCTCATGTATCTGCTCGACCAGTTCATCGCCGAGAAGTTGAAGGAATTCGTCGCCGAAGGAGTCCGACTCGTTGTCTCCGGCGAACCGGAAGATCTTCCCGAGCGCCTGCAAAAGACGGTCGCCTATGCGATCGAGCAGACGGCCGATAACAATCGACTCATCCTGAACGTCGCTCTGAATTACGGCTCGCGGCAGGAGGTTGTGCGCGCTTGTCGCGAGATCGTGCGTGCCGCTGTCGCAGGGCGGCTGCGCCTCGAGGATCTTGACGAGGCAGCGTTTACCCGCTTTCTGTACACCGATGGAATCCCCGATCCCGACCTGATCATTCGTACGAGCGGCGAGATGAGGCTGTCGAACTTCCTTCTTTGGCAGGGGGCATACGCCGAGCTCTTCTTCAGCGATACCCTGTGGCCGGATTTCACTCCGGCGGAATTGCTTGAGGCAATATCGAGTTTTCAGAAACGTGAGCGTCGGTTTGGAGGCTAAAGGAGGACAGGCATGAACGCAGTCAAACGGGTGATCAGCGCGATCGTCGCCGGCGGCATTATCTTTGCCATCCTCTATGCGGGGACCCGCTACGAGATCCCGTGGATCGTGGCTATCCTCATTCTCGTTGTTGCATACCTTGCTGCAGTGGAGTACCTCCAATTGATGCGACGGCTTGAGGTGCCACTTGCTGCACCGGAGTTTCTGATTTGGGTCCCGGTGCTCATCTTCGGATACGTGCTCTTCGATGGTCGCTACGGAGATGGGATACTCCTGCTCGCTATCGCCTATCAGGTTTTGCGTTATCTCGGCTCCACTCCTCACCGAACGGGATTTCTTCAGGCAGTCGCCGGCGTGTTTGGCCTTCTCTATATTCCGTGGCTTCTTCATTTTTTCTATTCGATCTACATCGGCAGCTCAGCGGAACTGCCGTATCTGGGCGCTACACACACATTGATTGTTCTGCTGATGGTCTGGGGGTACGATACTGGGGCCTATCTGATCGGAAGCCTGTTCGGCCGACACCAGGCGTTCCCGCGGGTCAGCCCCAAGAAGACCTGGGAGGGGATTGCCGGAGGGTTTGTGTTCACTCTTGTGGGTGCTTTGGTGGGAGCGACCTTCTCTCCGGTGTGGAGGGAGTTTGCCTTTTGGGAGGGTTTCCCACACGTTTTGGCCTCGTCGTTTCTTGTCGGCTGGGCGGTACAGCTCGGAGACATCTTCGAGTCGAAGCTGAAGCGAGCCGCAGAAGTCAAGGATTCCGGGACCTTCCTGCCCGGGCACGGGGGAGCATTGGATCGAATAGACGGGCTCCTGTTCGCCCTACCTGTCTTCTTCTTCTACTATTACTACGTTGTTCCTCGGATCATCGCTCGATGAGTCTGTTTCTGCGATCGATCTACATTACTTCGGGGTTGTCCCTCCTCTACATTTTCTTGCTGTATCGAAGCAACCCACTGCGGAGGCTGTCTGGCACAACGATGACGCTGTCTTTCGCTGCGGGAATGTGTGCAGTGATCCCGGTTGTGCTCTGGCGCCGGCTTTTCCCATTGGAACCGGCAGGATCGCTGTTCTCAGCGTACGTGAACGCGGGATTGGTTGAGGAGGGGATCAAGTTCCTTGTTATGGCGGGGACGATCTGGTGGCTTGGTTTTCCTGACCTTGCAGAGCCAATCGACTTTGTTGTCTATATGGGAGTCCTTGGTGCTGGATTCGGAGTGTACGAGGATTTCTGGTATATCTTCAGTGGCTCCTACAACGTATGGATTGACGGCGACGCTGGGCGGTTTCGTGAGGTGTTCAGCGCAATCGTGCTTGCGCGTTCTTTTCCCGGGCACGTTTTGTTCGGGGGGATTGCCGGATATCTGGTCGGGCACGCGCGCTTTCTTCGAACGTGGCGCGCACGGCTTGCCTGGCTTGTGGGTGGGTTTGTGCTTGCGATCGCTCTCCATGGAACGTTCAACCTGATTGCCAGTGCTGGAGGTACGATTCCCCTGCTTACCTATTGCGTCCTTCTTGTTGGCGTGTTTGTTTACCTTCGCCGGATGGCACTTACGCGCTCACCATTTCGGGAACTAATTCGCCTGATCACTAAGGGCACTGGTGAGTGGCCCTATCCTCGTAGTTCAGTTGACTACCTGTTTGCAGAAGGGTTTTCGTGGCCGGGAGAGGGCAAAGGGGGGATGTTCCAGGCGTTCCCTCTGGCGTTGTCTTTGTTGATTCTTTACCCGTTCTTGGTAGTAGCGGTCTACTTTGTCAATCGTCTGCTCGTTTGGATATTGCCCTCGTAATGTGTAAGGGCGGCCAAGCGAGATCGCTCGGCCGCCCTCTCCGGGTGGTGAAAAAGATGAGGGGGTTTCTTTTTCGCGCAAACTATAGCACATTCCGAGACGTCTGTCGGTAATGTACATCACGGAAGCGTTGAAAGAGCCGGTAGTGACGGTATAATCTCGCACGCTGAGAGGGGGAGTTGGATGAGGGATCATCTTCTGATCATCGGACTTGACTCCGTGCCTCCGGAGTTGTTGTTTGATCGATTCCGTATGCAGCTTCCAGTGATGAGCGAGCTCATCTCGGGTGGGCTCTACGGTGCGCTTCACAGCAGCGACCCGCCGATTACCGCTCCTGCCTGGGCGTGCATGACATCGGGGCGCTCTCCGGGTGAACTCGGGGTGTACGGCTTTCGTCATCGGAGGCTCGGCACCTACACTGAGCGCTATTTTGCCTTCTCCGACCGAATCACCCAGCCGCGGCTGTGGGAGACGCTCTCCGAGCGCGGCTTTTCCGTTGGAACACTCGGCGTTCCACAGACATTTCCGGTGAAGGCGATAAACGGGTTCATGGTCTCCTCTTTTCTCACTCCGTCGAAGGATTCAGGATTCACGTTCCCCGGGACGTTGAAGGACGAGATCGAACGTGTCAGCCGTTTTCAGGGGCGTCACTCAACAAAGGAGCGCGGGTACATCATCGATGTCGAGGAATTTCGCACGGATAACAAGGAGCGGATTCTGAGCGATGTCTACGCGATGACGGAAAAGCGATTTGCCGTTCTCCGTCACCTGCTGAAGACTCGTGGGCCGGAGTTCTTGATGGCGGTCTTCATGGGGCCGGATCGTCTCCATCACGCCTTCTGGAAATTCTCCGACCCCGAGCACCGCGGTTACGTTCCCGGCAATCCTTATGCGGAAGTACTCCGTGACTACTATCGCTATCTGGATGAGGAGATCGGCCGGACGCTTGAGATTCTTCCTGACAACACGGGTGTGATCATCGCCTCCGATCACGGGGCAAAGCGCCTTGACGGCGCGATCGCGATCAACGAATGGCTCATAAAGGAAGGCTACCTCGCTCTCAAGCAGACGCCGAGCGAACCAACGCCACTTGACGAGGAGATGATCGATTGGGAAAAGACGAGTGCCTGGGGCTGGGGTGGGTATTACGGGCGCATCTTTCTTAACATCGTCGGCCGGGAGCCGCAGGGGACGGTGCCCTCTGGGAAAGTTGAGGCCGTCTGTACCGACCTGGCGGAACGGCTGTCCCATGTACAAGATGAGACCGGTTGCGAGATCGGAACGGTTGCCTTCCAACCAAAGGATCTCTATCCGGTCGTGCGGGGAGACCCGCCCGATTTGCTGGTCTATTTCGGGGACCTTTTCTGGCGCTCGGCCGGCGCGGTAGGGACGGGTACTGTTCGCCTGGCAGAGAACGATACCGGTCCGGACGACGCCAACCATTCGCGCTACGGGGTATTCATCGGCCACAATCTGAAAAGAGGGTTGCGGGGACGGATCGACGGTCTGCAGATTCAGCAGATTGCCCCGACCGTCCTTTCTCTGTTTGGTCTCGTGCCTCCTCGCGATTTGACAGTACGATCTATTCTCGACTGAAGGAGGGATCTCTTTGATCGAACCACACGGCAAGGTACTGGTCAATCGTTGGGTGAAAGATACCACGAAGCAAGACCAGCTGCAGTGCGACGCTCAGCAACTTTCGCAGGTTTGCTTGGAAGAGGAGAGGCTCAGGGATTTGCAGAATATCGCTGACGGGGCGTACAGCCCGCTCAAGGGCTTCATGCGACAACACGACTTCCTCAAGGTTGTAAACGACATGACCCTTGAGGACGGCACGGTTTGGACCGTTCCGATCATCCTCCCTGTGCCCGAGGGAGTAGCCGGATCACTCAAGGAAGGTACAACGGTCGCGTTGACCGACACGAGGGGCACGCTCCTTGCGGTCATGGAACTTGACGAGATCTACGACTACGAGAAGGAAGTTGCGGCAGAAAAGCTCTACGGAACCGACGATTCAGCTCATCCCGGAGCAAAGACGTTCCTCGAAGGAGGGGAGGTGCTTCTGGGAGGAGACATTCGCATGCTGCAACGGGGTCCGACCACCTTTCCAGAGTACCAGCTGGCGCCGATTGAGACGCGAGTGTTGTTCGAGGAAAAGGGGTGGCGGCGGGTCGTGGGATTTCAAACACGCAATCCTCCCCATCGCGGCCACGAGTATCTTCAAAAGAGCGCTCTTGAGGGTGCCGACGGCCTGCTGATTCATCCCAAGATCGGAAGGAAAAAGAGGGGTGACTTTTGCGATGAGGTGATCCTGTCGACGTACAAGATTCTTATTGAAGGGTACTTCCCGCGGAACCGCGTTGTCCTGTCCATCCTTCCGGCGGAGATGCGCTACATGGGCCCCCGTGAAGCGGTGTTTGACGCCATTGTTCGCAAGAACTACGGTTGTACGCACTTCATTGTCGGTCGCGACCACGCCGGAGTGGGAGATTTCTACGATAGCTTCGCTGCTCACGCGATTTTCTCTGAGATCGACGGAATCGACATTGAACCTCTGTTCTTCGACTTTGCTTTCTATTGCTCAAAGTGTGGCGGGATGGTTTCGGGGAAGACCTGTCCCCACTCACAGGCTGACCGTGTGAATCCGTCGGGAACGAAAATCCGCTCGTTCCTTGAAGCCGGCGAGCCTCCACCTTCTGAGATGATGCGGCCGGAAGTGGCGCGGACGATCCTTCAGAGTGATGATCCTTTCGTGAGGTGATGTGAATGAGTTTTACCCTGTGGTTTGTCGGGCTTCCCTCCTGTGGGAAGTCTACCGTGGCTCGCCGCGTGGAAACGAGACTGCGACAACGCGGATTTCAGGTCGAAAACCTGGATGGAGACAGCGTTCGCCAGAACCTTCACCCCGAGTTGGGCTTTTCCAAAGAGGATCGGGGAACGAACAATCGCCGTATCGGCTTCATCTGCAAGCTGCTGATTAAAAATGATGTAGTGGCGATTGTTGCAGCGATTGCGCCCTATCGTGAGTATCGTGAAAGAGTGCGCGAAGCGGTGGAAGAAGTCGGCAAGTTCGTCCTCATCTACGTTGAATGTCCGGTGGATGTGTGCAAAGCGCGTGACCCCAAGAGGCTCTACGAGAAGGCGGAGCGTGGAGAGATCAGCAACTTCACAGGCGTCAATGATCCGTTCGAGGCACCGAGCAGGGATGAGTATCAGATCAGGATCAACACTGCGGAACAATCGGCTGAGCAGAGCGCACAAGCAGTGATCGAAGGGCTGGAGCGCCTCGGCTTGATTGAGCCAACAGCAGCGAGCGGACTGTCCGCAGAGGAAGAAGAGACAGTCAAAGAACGTCTTCGCAACCTCGGTTATCTTGATTGACGGGTTGCCTTTGGCCCAGCAGGGCAGTCTTTGTTATCGGCTACAAACAGTCATTGTTCCAGTAGGTCGCTTAAGGTCAGTGAGTCGAGAAGTGCTTTGAATCGCTGATCGATCTTTGCCCACGCTGACTTTGTCGGACAGATTTGGGTCAGCTGGCAATTTGAATTAGGGCCTAGACAGCCGACGAGATCAAGTGATTCGTCGAGGGCTTCCAGAACGCGGAGGACCGACAGGCTTGCCGGATCAACACTGAGGTAGTACCCACCTCCCCGCCCCTTCCGGGCATTCACCAAACCGGCGAGCTTGAGTTGGTGAAGGATCTTCTCCACGAACGGGGCAGGCAGAGAGTACTTTGCAGCAACCATCCCTGCGGAAATAGGGCCTTCCGAGACATCTGCTGCCAGTTCCAGTGCGGCGATTAGCCCGTAACTTGATTTTTTGGTGAGGGACACAGGGGGGTCCTTTCCGGGCCTGAGCTAGGAGTCCTTCTCTTGTCCGAGAAATGCCTGGTATCGCTTCTCGAGCGAATCCATCTCCTTTGCCAGCCGTTCGTGCCGTTGCTGCAAAACCGGTGGAACATCTCGTCCAGCTTGAGTGAGGTAATCGTAGATCGCTTCGTTTAAGGCGTCGGCCGCAAGCGCAGAGCAGTGCATCTTTATCGGCGGGAGCCCATCCAACTTTTCTGCAACATCGGTATTGGTAATCGCGATCGCTTCATCCAGTGTTTTCCCCTTGGCGAGGTCCGAGACCATCGACGACGTGGCGATGGCCGCAGTACAACCGAACGTCTCCCAGGAGATATCGGCGATCACTTCGCGCCCCTGCTCGTTGTTGCCGACTTTGATGTACATCCACATGACGTCGCCGCAGACGATGTTTCCTACCTTACCAACGGCCGAATAGTCCTCCAGCTTTCCCATGTTGTGAGGGTGGCGGAAGTGGTCGATTACCTTGTCTGTATACATGATTATGCACCTACCTTAAACGGTGAGATTGCGCGCAGTTCCTCCACTGCGCGCGGCAGTACTTCGAGGAATGCATCGATTTCCTCCTGGGTTGTCTGACGGCCGGTACTGATGCGCAGGCTGCCGTGGGCCATCGATAGTGGGACCGCAATGGCTACCAGAACGTGACTCGGCTCGAGATTGGGCGAGGAACAGGCCGAACCCGTGGAAACGGCAAACCCGAGTTCGTCGAGCTTCATCACCAGGCTTTCGCCTTCTATCGCCTGAAAGCTGACGTTAACGATGTGGGGAAGGCTTTCTGTTTCGTGACCGTTCAGTCGCGTTCCCGGGATGTTGGTCACCGACGCGATCAGTTGCTGCCGGTACGCTCGCATCCGTGTAGTGGTTGACTGCATCTCTCGAAACGCAAGCCGTGCTGCCGCGGCCAGCCCTACAATTCCTGGTGTGTTCTCCGTTGTGCTTCGGCGTCCTCCCTCGTGCCCCCCGCCGTGCAACAGGGGTGTGAGAGAGACTCCTTTTCGTACCACGAGGAAACCGACTCCCTTGGGGCCGTGCAACTTGTGCGCTGAGACCGATAGAAGGTCGATTGTATCCATCGGCAGGGGGACCTTTCCGTAGGCCTGTACGGCATCGGTGTGAAAGAAAACTCCGCGCTCGCGGCAGATCGTGCCGATCTGCTCGATGGGCTGCAGTGTGCCGATCTCGTTGTTTCCGGCCATGATGGATACAAGGAGGGTGTCGTCCCGGATCGCGTCCGCAAGTTGGTCGGGGCTCACTCGGCCGAAACGATCGACATCAAGGTACGTGATCTCCGATCCGCGCTCCCCCAACCACTGGCAAGTATGTAGGACCGCGTGATGCTCCGTCTTGCTCGTAATCACGTGACGCTTTTCAGGATGAGCGAACGCGAGTCCCTTGATTGCGAGGTTGTTTGCCTCGGTGGCCCCGGAGGTGAACACGATCTCCTTCGGCGTCACTCCGAGGCTGGCGGCAATCTCGTCTCGGGATTCCTCCACGGCTTTCCTGGCATTTCTCCCCAAGGAATGAAGGCTTGACGCATTTCCGTATTCCTGCTCAAAGTACCGGTTCATTGCCTCCAAGACCTCAGGGGTCACCGGAGTCGTCGCACTGTTGTCAAGGTACACACGTGTATTCATGGTTTCACCGGTAAAATCCTACCAGATTGGTCTGGTTTTATCAAGGAGAAGTGACAGTGGGTAGGGGGCACACTGTGGCAAACACGTGAGCCAGCCTGTTTTCATCGGATCTTCCGTTTTAACACCCACTCACGCTCCGACCGGCGTGCACAATCTTGGGGGACGACGAGAAGCGGTTTACTTCCTGATCCTGCCGATGTAAAGTCTTATCATCGTATTCCTTTGCTTAGGGAGGCCGTTTTGTCAGCCCACAGATTAGAGTCGAAGGCGAACCGAATCTGCCAGCTGCTGGACATTCGCTATCCCATTTTCCTGGGTGGAATGGCGCACGTATCGCGTGCACCCCTTGTCGCCGCTGTGTCAGACGCGGGCGGACTGGGAATTATCGGCTCTGGAGGGATGTCCGCCGAGACATTGGCCGAGGAGATCGCTCTGGTCCGCGAGAAGACCAATCAATCGTTCGGGGTGAATCTGATGCTGATGGACCCGAATATTGACGAGCAGGTGGCGGTGGTGGTTCGCGAACGCGTTGCTATGGTGACGACCGGGGCGGGGAATCCCACTAAGTACCTCAATCAGTTGAAAGGCGCGGCAATCAAGATTTTCCCAGTCATTGCGGCGACCGCGCTCGCTCGGCGGATGGAGCGTGCCGGTGTGGACGGGATCATCGCTGAGGGCACCGAATCCGGAGGGCATGTCGGTGAGGTCACCACGATGGTACTCGTTCCCCAAGTTGTCGATGCAGTTTCCGTACCGGTCGTTGCCGCCGGCGGCATCGCGGACGGCCGCGGCCTTGCAGCCGCGCTTGCCCTCGGCGCGGAAGGGGTACAAATCGGTACGGTGTTCCTTGCCTCTGCTGAGGCACCGGTCCACAACAATTACAAGCAAGCCATCCTCAATGCCAACGACCGCTCCACACTTGTCACCGGACGCGACATCGGGGCGCCGGTGCGTGCGATCGCCAACAAGATGACCAAGGAATTTGCGCGTTACGAGAAAGAGGGCCGACCGCTGGAGGAATTCGAGCACCTGGCCGTGGGCGGACTGTGCCGTGCGGTCTACGAAGGAAACGTCGACACCGGTTCTCTGATGGCCGGTCAGATCTCGGGCCTGATTGGCGAAATCAAGCCGGTTCAGACCATCATCCAAGACATGGTGAGGACCGCAGCGGGACTGCTTCAGGAGGGGGCGCTTGACTAGATGACGGTCGCCAATGCCAAGACCCTCCGCGACCTGGAGTACGCTCGGCTAAAACAGTTGGTCAAGACCTTCGCCGACTCTTCCCTCGGAGAGGCGGCGATCGAAGATCTGGCTCCGCTCGACGACCGAGCCTCCATTGAGAAGGCATCAAGCGAGGTCAAGGAGGCACAGTCCTACCTGGAATGCACAGGCCGCTTCTCGCTCGGCGGGCTGCATGACCTCACACCCTTGCTTCAGCGCGCCAAGGAGTCAAGCTTCCTCGACGGAGAAGCGTTCCTCTCCTTCCTGCAAACCATCGAGGCCACCCACCGCATCCGGTCCATTCTCCACGCGCAGGAGAATTTGCCCCTGCTGCAGGCATTGGCTCAACGGCTTTCTCAGATGGAGGACCTGGCAAAACAGATCTATCGGGCAATCGATGAAGACGGTGAGATCCGTGAGGACGCCTCGCCGACGCTGAGGCAGCTGATGCGAAAACGGGGAACGCTCGAGGTGCGGATCGAGCGCAAGCTCCGCCAGGTGATCGAGCGCAACCCCGACCTCATCTCCGAGCCAGTGATCACACGACGCGCGGGGCGATTGGTCCTTGCGATCAAGAGCGGAGCGATAGGAACGATGGACTTCGTGGTCCACGACCGATCCGCTACCGGCCAGACCCTGTATGCCGAGCCGACCTCGCTCGTATCGGAGAACAACGCCGTTGCCGGGATTGAAAACGAATTACGCGAGGAGAGGCTGCGCATTCTGCGCAAGTTGACGACGGCACTCAAGCAGCACGAATCGACGTTCCGGCGCAATCAGGTTATCTTGGCCCATCTGGATTCCCTGTTTGCCCGTGCCGCCTACGCGATCGCTCATTGCTGCTCGTTTCCCCGCCTCTCCGACAGGATCGCTTTGTACGAGGCACGCCATCCACTTCTTCCCTCCGAGAATGTGGTGCCGATCTCACTCCACCTCGGCGAACGCTGCCGGATGATGGTGATTACCGGGCCGAACACGGGCGGAAAGACAGTTACGCTCAAGACGATCGGTCTGTTAACGCTGATGGCACAGTCGGGCATCCCGATCCCCGTTTCGCCAGACAGTGAAATGATGATCGTCTGCACAGTACGAAGCGACATCGGAGATGAGCAGTCGATTACGCAGAATCTGTCGACCTTCTCCGGCCACATGCAGAACGTCGTTTCTCTTCTGAGGCGAGCGGATGCCCGCACGCTGATTCTGTTGGACGAGCTCGGTGCGGGAACCGATCCTCAGGAGGGCGCAGCGCTTGGCCTGGCCATCCTGGAAGATCTCCTCAAGCGCGAGGCGTTGGTCGCCGTTTCCACACACCTCACCCCGCTCAAGTACTTCGCCATCCAACATCCCGCGGTGAAAACGGCCTCGATGGAGTTCGACGCACAGACCCTTTCCCCAACGTTTCGCGTGATTGAAGGCGTCCCCGGCCGGAGCAATGCCTTCGTCATTGCCCGCAACTTGGGCCTCTCCGAAGCCTTGGTGGAACGCGCTCGTTCGTTTCTCTCCCACGGAGAGGTTCGAGCAGAGGACATCATCGAGGAGTTGCAGCGCGAACGACAGGCCATGCTGCGCCACAGACGCACAGCCGAGCAAGAACTCTCCGAGGCAATGCGACAAAAACAGATGTACGAGGAGCGCCTTGACGACTTCGAGCGAACCAAAGAGGAGGAAATCGCCTCGCAGCTGAAGGAAATGGATACCTTCCTTAGACGTGCTCAAGAGCGGGTGGAGCACCTTCTGGCCGAAATGAATGAAAATCCATCTGCAAAAGAGGCAAAAGCTGCCTACGGAGAACTCGCTGGGCTGCGGGGTGAGCTTCGGGACAAAGGAGCGTATCCCTCGCGTCGTGAAGGAGAGGCGGTGCCCCTTTCGTCGCTTCAGGCCGGCCGCCTTGTGCATGTAGGAAGCCTGAATGCTGATGGACGCATCGTGCAACTGGCTTCGCAAGGAAAGGTAATGATCGACCTTGAGGGGATACGGGTCTTCACCGCGGCCTCCGATCTGTTCCCGGCAGAAGGCAAACGAGAAAGCGAATCTCACTTTCCACTTCCCTCGCGGCCACGTGCCAGTCAGGTCGGTCTTCAACTGAATGTGCGCGGGATGACGGTTGCCGAGGCGTTGCGTGAGGTCGAAATGTACGTGGATCGACTACTTCTTGCCGATGTGCGGAGTGCAAGTATCCTACATGGAAAAGGGACCGGTGCCCTACGCGACGCAGTGCGCGGTTATCTTTCTTCCTGCTCGTTCGTCCAATCCTGTGGTCGCGCTTCGCCTAAGGAGGGAGGAGACGGCGTAACCCTTTTTGAGCTTGCCGGTAACGAGGACTAGGGATTGCAGGCCTCGCGGTTTTTCATTACCATACGTAACTGGATTTGTAAAGCAGCGAGGGATTCTAAAGGGTGCAGATAACCAAGGTAGAAATTCGACCGATGCGCGATGAAGGGAACTTGAAGGCCTTCTGTTCGGTTGTTTTCGATGATGTATTCATCGTGCACAGCGTGAAGATCATTCAGGGTAAGGAGAGTCTTTTCGTGGCCATGCCGAGTCGGGAGGTCAAGAACGGCGAGTTTCG
>Ga0180431_10004173_pt1 | contig 18167 bp, 9 predicted proteins | sample SS_ome_11_FD_132459 | JGI IMG/M metagenome (GOLD analysis project Ga0180431, IMG submission 132459) | Hypersaline lake sediment archaeal communities from the Salton Sea, California, USA - SS_1_MS_1 metaG | ecosystem: Environmental > Aquatic > Non-marine Saline and Alkaline > Hypersaline >... | reverse complement strand
GCCACCGACGGCGTGTTCTCGATGGACGGGACGATCGCGAACCTCGCGGGAATCTGCGACCTGGCGGACAGATACGACGCGGCCGTCATGGTCGACGACTCGCACGCGACGGGCTTCATCGGCCCGCGGGGTCGCGGCACACACGAGTACCACGGCGTGATGGACCGCGTGGACGTGATCACCAGCACGCTGGGCAAGGCCCTCGGCGGGGCCTCGGGCGGGTTCACCTCCGGGCGGAAGGAGATCGTCGAACTCCTGCGCCAGAGAAGCCGACCGTACCTGTTCTCCAACACGCTGGCCCCGGCCATCGCGGCGACCAGCCTGGCCGTGCTCGATATCCTCTCGGAGTCCACCGAGCTTCGCGACCGCCTCGAGGCCAACACGAAATACTTCCGCGCGGGCATGGCCGAGCGGGGCTTCGACATCCCCGCCGGCGAGCATCCGATCGTGCCGATCATGCTCGGCGAGGCGGCCCTGGCCACCAGAATGGCCGCCATGCTCCTGGACGAAGGGATCTACGTGATCGGCTTCAGCTACCCCGTGGTGCCCAAGGGCCAGGCGCGCATCCGCGTGCAGATCTCCGCCGCCCATGCCACCGCCGACATCGACCAGGCCATGGACGCCTTCGCCGCCGTCCGGGACGCCTGCGCTGCGGAATGACAGCCATGACGATACGACCGGCCCGGGTAGCCGATGCTGCCGCAATCTGTGACCTGGTGAACTACTATGCCGAGCGAGGCAGGATGCTTCACCGGAGCCTGGAGAACACCTACGCGGCGATTCGGGAGTTCCAGGTCGCCGTGGACGACGCGGGGGAAATCGCCGGCTGCGCGGCGGTGGACGTGTTCTGGTCGGACCTGGCGGAGATCAAGTCGCTTGCGGTGCGCCAGGGGTCCCGCGGGTCAGGCGTCGGGGGCAAGCTGATACGTGCGGCGATCGCCGACGCCCGGCGGATAGGCGTCAGGCGGCTGTTTGCGCTGACGTACGAGCAGGCGTTCTTCGAGCGTTACGGCTTTGCGGTGATCGACCGGACGACGCTGCCGGAGAAGGTCTGGCTCGAGTGCATCGCCTGCCCGCGGGTGGACGCGTGCGACGAAATCGCCATGATCCTTCAGTTGGCGGACGACCCGCCGGCATGAGAGCGGACCCGCCCCGGGGCGGGCAAGGGAGTGACGCAGTGAGTACAGACAGGCTGATGGTCGGCGTTTCCGGGGTGCGCGGGACGATAGGCACCACGCTGACCCCCGCGGTGGCGTGTGATTTCGGGGCCGCCTTCGGAACCATGCTCGGGGCGGGAAAAACCGTGGTCATCGGACGAGACGGGCGCACCAGCGGGCCCATGGTCCGCAACGCGGTGACCGCCGGGCTGCTGGCCTGCGGGGTCAACGCGATCGACCTGGACATCGCCACCACCCCGGGCGTGGCGCTGATGACCTCGCACCTCGGCGCCGACGGGGGCGTGGTCATCACCGCGTCGCACAATCCGGCGCCGTACAACGGCATCAAGTTCCTCCAGCCGAGTGGCACGGGCCTGACCGACGACGACGCCGGGAAACTCAAGGACATCTGGGCCGCACGCCAGTTCGCGCTCGTCGATGCCGACCGCCAGGGCGCCGCAAGCTCGGACGCCACCACGCACGCCGTCCACATCGACACCATCTGCAGCATGACCGACGTGACCGGCGTCGCCGACAAGCGGTTCAAGGTGGTCCTGGACAGCGTCAACGGCGCCGGGTGCATCGTCACGCCAATGCTGTTGAGCAAGCTCGGCTGCGAGGTGGTTCACCTGAACGGCGAGGCGACGGGGCGCTTTGCCCACCCGCCGGAGCCTATCGAGGAGAACCTGGGCGAGTTGTGCGCGGCCGTCCGGAAGCACGCCGCGGCGGTGGGCTTCGCCCAGGACGCCGATGCGGACCGGCTGGCGATCGTGGACGAGAACGGCGCGTTCATCGGTGAGGAGTACACCCTGGCGTTGGCCGCCGCGTTCGTGCTGCGGAAGCGCACCGGCGCGCTGGCGACGAACCTGGCCACGTCGCGTATGATCGACGACCTCGCCGCCGCGGCCGGGTGCCGCGTCGTCCGCACGCCCACCGGCGAGGCGAACGTCGTCGAGGGACTACTTCGCGAGGGGGCGATCTTCGGCGGGGAGGGCGGCGGCGGGGTGATCGACCCGCGCGTCGTGCCCGTGCGCAACAGCCTGGTCGGCATGGCCATGATCCTCCAGCAGATGGCCGAGACCGGCAAGACGATCACCCGGCTCGTCGCCGACATCCCCCGCTACGTGATGATCAAGACGAAGTTCCCGTGTCCGGCCGATGCGGCCGAGAAAGTCGCCGCCGCCGCTCGCGAGGCCTTTGCCGCTCGCGAGGGGGCGTCCTTCAACGACGCCGACGGCCTGCGGATCGACCTGCCCGAGGGCTGGGTCTGCGCCCGCGCCTCGAACACCGAGCCGATCATGCGCATCATCGCCGAAGCACCCACACAGCAGGCCGCCGAATCCCTCATCGCCGAGGTTGCGGCCCTGGCCAGACCGTTTGTAGACTAGTGCCGTCGTCCGTTGAGGAGGTGTCCAGTGCGTTGTCGGGACACATCAGGTCGCTGCGGAGGCCCAGACGTGAGGCATCCGCCGGCAGGGCATCCGATGCTCGAGCCGCTCGAACCGAGACTGCTGCTGTCGGCGGTGCAATGGCTGGCCGGGCTGTCCGGGCCGGAGAACTTCCCCGACCACGCCCGAGGGCAGATCGTCTACCTCGACGGCGACGGGGCGCACTCAGTGACCTACGACGGTCCGGTGACCGTCCAGCGGATCGACGTGCCCGCGTTCTCCGCCGACGGGGTCGGCCTGGGCGGGCAGGAGCATCGGCTGGTCGAGGCGATCGCGCAACAGGTGGCCCACAGGCTCTCGCCCTTCGGCGTTACGGTCACCGCCTCGAAGCCGCAGGTCCTGGAATACTCCACCCTCTACCTCGGCGGATCGGGTGAGTTCGTCTCGGCCTGGGGAGACTTTACCGGCCTGGCCGAATCCGTGGACGTCGGCAACGCGAACCGCCGGGACGAGGGGTTCGTCTTCACCGACCGTCTGGCGTGTCCCGATGCGTCCCCGGAGGACTACTGCCGGGCCGTCGCCGCCGTGGCCGTCCACGAGATCGGCCATCTTCTGGGCCTGGCCCACGCGGCGGAGGCTCACGAGGCCGGCCGCTTGGCGCAGGTCGCCCACCAGCGCGACACCGGGTCCGAAGTGCATCAATGGCTTACTATCGAGGGCTACGCGTTCTACGACGCACAGTTCCCGGGATCCGAGCTGGAGGATTACGTCGGGCACGGCTCGCCGGCCCAATGGCTGGGCAACTCGACGTCCGACCATGGAAACTCCAACATCCTCGAAGGCACCTACGACGAAGACAACGGCGTGAACTGGATGCAGCACTTCGTCCAGGGGGCCGACGGGGAAGAGCTTTACATCGGGTTCGCCTCGGACACGTGGGACTCGGCCTACGAACGTGCGGCCGTTACGGATAACTTCTGGGGTTCGGCGGTGGGCGCGTACGGTTCGAACAAGCGTGAGGCCTACTACACGCTCGGGAGGGTCATCCATCTGCTTGAGGACCTGACCGTACCGGCGCACGTCCATAACGACGCCCACCCGTTCTACGACACGTATGAGTTCGAGGTGGGCGACACGTCGTCGTTTGACGGCGAGAACGTGCGCTTCACGAACTACACGTCCGCAGACGCCCGGGGCGACGTCCGAACGTACGGCGGCATCGAGGCGATCTTCCGTGAAACCGCCAACTACACCGAAGACTACGACAGCGACGAGGGACAAGGCGACTGGAACAACGGCTCGCAGAGCTTCAGCGCCGCCAGGCTTGCCGAACTCGCCCTGGCCGACCGCCACCGGCCCGACCGCGTCGACACCGACAACGGGGGCGGAACGTTTCCCTGGTATGCCGGGATCAGCGGCTCGGAACTGCTGGTGATGGCCGACGACCTCATGCCGTGGGCCATCGAACAGGTCGCCGCGCTGTTCAGGCTCTTCTACAGCGAAGCGGACGCCACCGGCCCCGTGGTCAGCCCCGCCGACGGCCTGTCCGATGACGTCAACCATCCCACGCGCAGGACCACGCCGTCGTTCCCCGTGTCATGTGACCCCGCGAGCGATCCGGAGAGCGGCGTCGACAGTGACGGCTACAGATTCCTCACCCGCCGATGGCTGGACTCCGAATGGGGCGACTGGACCGACTGGGGACACTCCCAGCGGACGAGGACCCTTGGGGCCTTCGACGACGGGCTGTATGCGATCCGGGTGGCCGCCGAGAACGGCGGCGGGAAGACCGGCTCGTCGGCCATCCGCTACGTCCGGGTGGACACCACGCCCCCGACGCTGGATGGGTGGTCCGCCGCCGCCGAGCATGGCGGGACCGAACTCCTGCTGGCCATTCCCGACGACGGGTCGTTTTCCGAGCCTCGTGCGGACGGGATCACCACGCTCGTGCTGGCGTTCTCCGAGGCGGTGGACCTCTCGGCCGCGGCGGTGACGCTGGCGGGAAGCCCCCCCGGCGTAGAGGCGATCGTCTCGCACCGCACGCCCGACACGGGCCGGGTCGTCTTCAACCAGACGCTGCCGGACGCCGGGCGATACCTCGTGGCCGTCCACGGCGTGACCGACGAGGCGGGCAACGCGCTCGTCGGCGACGCGGACCGGGTCATGACGGCCCTGGCCGGGGACGCCGACGGCAACCTCGCCACCGACGTGTTCGATGCGAGCGCGGCGTGGTCGCTCCGGGGGCAATCACCGGGCGCCGGCCAGGTCCAAGCACGGGCGGACGTCAACACCGACGGGCTGCTCGACGTGCTCGACGCCGCTGCGGTGTGGTCCTGCTGCGGTCACGACACGACGCATCTGCCCGATCCGGCCGGCCAAGCCCGGGGATCCCAATCCCCGGGTCTGACCGCCGCGCCGCTGGCAGGCGCCGCGCTATATGCCGACGTCGCACTGACCACGCCGGGCCTGGTGGGCACCTATGTCGACACCCCCCTCAGCCACGTCACGGGCAGCGAGGACTGGCGCGTGACGCAGCCGGTGGCCGGGACGCGCCTCGACGACTCGGTGGAGTTCCTCGCCGACGGGTGGGGCGCGCGTGCGGCCGTCGGTCTCACCGCCGGCAGCGACGAGAACTGGGAAGCGTTCTCCGTCCAGTGGGACGGCTATCTCGAGGTGGACCAGGCCGGCCGGCGCTTCGCCACTGTCAGCGACGACGCCAGCCGATTCTGGATCGATCTCGATCGGGACGGCGTGTTCGAGGCGTCGGAGCTTACGGACAACACCTGGGGCGGCACGCAGGGGGCGAGCATCGGCGACCGCACGGCCGGGCTGCCGGCCGGCGTGTACCCGATCCGCATCCAGTACTACGAGGTCAGCGGCGGGAACAGTTTTTCGTTCGCCGCCTCGCCGTACGTGCCGGCCCAGTTCGTGCCCACCGCGGACAATCCGCAGCAGATCGTCCGCGCGATCGTGCTGAGCTTCGACCCGCGCGTGCCCGGCGAGCAGAACCGACTGATGCACGAGGTGTTCGGCTGGAACGACCCGCACGACCTGGCCGTGCAGTTCGAGGCGGACCTGGAGTGGGCGACCGGGGGGGCGATTGACATCCAGATCGCCGCGTGGCGCGACCTGGACGCGTTCCCGACGTTCACCGACGGGTTTCGCTACAACCCCGACCAGTACGTAGCCAATCGCCGGGCCGGGTCCGGCTGGCACGCCGGCGGAACGGATTTCTACGAGCTGATCGAGTCGCAGGGCCTGCTGGACCTGGTTAACGCCGGGCAGGTCGACGAGATCTGGCTGTTCGGGGACCACTACTTCAGCCTGCTCGGCGAGGCGTGGATGGGCGGGCCGAATGCGTTCTTCATCAACGGGCCGACCTTCCCCGACGCCGGGTTCGACCGCGCCATCGCCGGGTACGGGTTCAACTACGAGCGCGGCGTGGCGGAGATGATCCACGACCTCTGCCACCGCACGGAGAACCACGGCCAGAGGGCGTTCGGCCCGTGGAACCTGGCGTATCCCGATTCGGCGTTCGACGCGTTCAGTTCGAACCTCCTGGACACCGCCTCCGGGCCGTACGGCGTGGGCTCGTGCCACGTGCCGGCCAACGCCGACGCCCACTACGACTACGGCGATCCGCGCACCGTCGAGTCCTTCGCGTTCGACTTCGCCAACTACCCCGCGATGACCTGGCAGACCCAACCTCTCAGCCGTGACACGTGGCTGATGGGGTCGGCCCCCGACGATCACCGCGACTACATGAACTGGTACTTCTCGATGGTCCCCCGTAACGACGGCACGGACGCCGACGGCCGGGCCGCAAACTGGTTCAAGTACATCTGGGACTTCAACAGCTACGCATCCGGCACGGGCCTGGGCCGACAGGAGGACGCCTACGCCGCCGGGCCCATCGTCCGGGCGCCGGGGCCCGCGGCGTACGACCTGACCGTCCGCTATTACGACGGGACCGGCGTGGACGCCGATACGCTCGACACCGACGACGTTCGCGTGATCGCACCGGGCGGGGCGGTTCTGGTTCCCACGACGGTGGATCCCGGCGTGGAGGTGCCCACCACGGCCGGGACCGCGCGCAGCGTTGCCTACCGCATCACGCCCCCGGGCGGGGCCTGGGACCCGGGCGACAACGGCACGTACCGCATCGAGCTCCAACCCGGCCAGGTGCTCGACGCAGACGCCAACGCCTTTGCCGGCGGCCAGGTGGGCAGCTTCCGCGTTGCCCTGTACGATCCGGCGGCGATAAACGTCAGCGCCCTGCTCGCCGCCGGCCAGGCCACCGCCACCCACAGCACGTTCGACATCGGCACGATCGAGAATCTCTTCGACGGCAACACGACGACGCTGGCCCGCACGGCGGCCGTCAACCCCGCCGAGGTGACCCTCGAGTTCGACGCCCCGCAGACGGTGGCGGGCTTTCGGTCGTACTTCGCCGCCGCCTGGGGCGATCCGGCATACGAGTACGTCATCGAAGCCGCCGATACCCGGGCCGATCTCGACGGCCGCACCGGAAGCTACATGCAGCTCGTGCCGGTCACCGGCACGCCGAGCGACACCTGGTCCGCCGTGACGCTCGCCACGGCGCACACGGCGCGGGTCTTCCGCCTGACGGCCACGAGACTCACGGGCGACGACTACGTCCACATCAACGCGTGGCAGTTCGTCGGTACCGGCGCCGGCGAGACGGACGCCCCGACGGCCGTCCTGGCAGCGGTGGACGAGGCGCAGATGGGCGCCACCGCACACTTCCTCGACGTGACCTTCGCCGACGCGACCGGCGTGGACGTGCCCTCGATCGCCAACGGCGACCTGGTCATCACCGGCCCCGGCGACGTGACCGTTACCCCGACGTTCTATGACGTGGACGACTACGCCAACCCGTCGACGTGCACGGCGACGTTCTGGTTCATCCCTCCCGGCGGGGCGTGGGACGACCTGGACAACGGCACGTACACGATCGCCCTCGAAGCGGGCGCGGTGCGGGACCTCCTGTACAACGCCGCCGACGCCCCGCAGACGCTCGGCACCTTTGACGTGTTCATCGCGCCGCCGCAGACCCGCCCCCCGGCCGACCTGGCCGAGAACAACGCCGATCAGTGGATCGCCTGGGCGGACGGCGCCTCGGCGTGGACCGCAGACGACACCTCCCGCACCGTCGCCGGAGAGGCCTCCGTCCGTTTTCAGACGGACGGCGGGTTCGACACGAGCTTGACCTTCCCGGGGCCGGGCCGGGCCGAATGGGACCTCACCGCGGCGACCCGGCTGGCGTTCAGCATCTACGCGGAGAATCCCAGTCCGTTCAACTTTCAGGAAGGCCCGTGGGTTCGGCTGCACGGCGTGGAGGGGGGGTATTTCGAGTACCGCTACTACGAGAACGGCAATCCCGCCACGCCCCTGAACGGCGCACTGGACCAGTGGGCCCAGTTCACGATGCCCCTCGATCCGCCCGTCCAGCCGACCGGGTGGCGGCGGACCACGGTCGGCGAGCCCACCTTCGAGAGCATCGCGTCCGTCGCGTTCCACGCCGATACCTGGGATGCGGGTTTCGTGCTCTGGTACGACGCGGTGGGCTTTGACCTGCCCGTGACGTCGGCCGCGCCGACCCAAGTGGCCCTGCTGCCCGCCAGCGACACCGGCGTGTCGAGTACGGACAACCTGACGATGCTCGACAACAGCGACGCCGGCAAGACGCTTCAGTTCGAGGTCCGGGGCACCGTCGACCAGGCTGTCGTCGCGGTCTACGCCGACGACGTGGAGATCGGCCGGTCCCCGGCCGGCGCCGGGGACACGACCGTCGTGGTCACCAACGGCCAGGTCGACCTGGCCGACGGGACGCATGCGATTACGGCCCGGCAGACCGAGCCGGGCCTGGACGAGTCGGGCGATTCGCCGGCGCTGGACGTTACGGTCGACACCGAGGCGCCGGCGTCCGGTCTGTGGTCCAGTGCGGCCGAGCATGACGGGACCGAGCTTCTGTTGCTGATTCCAGACGACGGGTCGTTCTCCGAGCCTCGCGCGGGCGGGATCACCACCCTCGTGCTGGCGTTCTCCGAGCCGGTGAACCTCTCGGCCGCGGCGGTGACGCTGGGGGGAAGCCCCCCCGGCATAGAGGCGACCGTCTCACACCGCACGCCCGACACGGGCCGGGTCGTCTTCAGCCAGGCGCTGCCGGACGTCGGGCGCTACCTTGTGGCCGTCCACGACGTGACCGATCTGGCGGGAAACGCATCTGTCGGCGACGCGGACCGGGTCATGACGGCCCTGGCCGGGGACGTCGACGGCACCCTCGCCACCGACGTGTTCGACGCGAGCGCGGCGTGGTCGCTCCGCGGGCAGTCACCGGGCGCCGGCCAGGCCCAAGCACGGGCGGACGTCAACACCGACGGGGTGCTCGACGTGCTCGACGCCGCTGCGGTGTGGCTGCATGGCGGTCACGACGCGACGGGACTGCCCGATCCGGCCGGCCAGGCGCAGGGATCCCAATCCTCGGGTCTGACTGTGGCACAGAGCTGTGGACACATACCGCCGCGCGACAGCACGGTCACGCCGCGTTCGGGCGGCCCGGCGGGCCTACCGCATGACCCACGTTCGCGAGACGATCTTGACGTGCGCCCGGATACGGGCCGCCGCTTCGCCCGGAACGCTGCAACTGATCCGGTAGGTCTTGCTCAACTCGAGCGTGCTCTTCTTGACCTTCCGGACGTCCCCCTCGGAGGTGGATTCGGCCACCACGACCGGGTTGGGCAGTTCGACGACGACGGTTTCGCCGCTCAGGCCTCCAACGAAGATATCGAACGCCCCGGCCTCCGGATCGAAGTCCGGCCAGATCGCCACCCCGCGCTTGGCGTTATCGGTGCCGCGGAGGATTCGCCCGGCGGTGTCTCGCTTGAGCAGGGGATCGTTGTGGTGCTTTTTGATGGCCTTGAAGACCTCGGCCGGCGCGGTCGCGGTTAGGAGCTGTCCGGTGTCGGTGTAGAGAAGGAACTCCGGGGTGAAGATCTGGTCGTCCTTCGTGTTGTTCGTGAGGGTGTACCTCAGGTACCAGAAGAGCTGCGGCTTGGCCTTGCCGGTGAGATAGACCTGGATGGGGTGCGGGCGCTCGAACGTGAAATCGAGTTCCCACTTGACCGGCAGGGGCATGGGCTTTGGCGCGGTGTGCGCCCGGTCGGTGGCAACGGTCATCATGAGCGCGACGATCGCAAGTGCTGTGATGGCAGTCTTCATTCGCGTGGACTCCTGCTCTGTCCGGCGCCCCCGCCATTGCCGGGCGCGGCGCCACACTGAAAGTTACGCGCTGCGGCGCCGAAAGTCAACCGCCGGTTTCGTCCAAATCGCACGGGGGGCACCGGCGCCTTGCCGGGGGCGCCCGGCCGGGCGTACGATGGGGGCGATGACCCCTTCAGACGTGAAGGTCGGGCCGGTCGGGTGGTTCTCTCGCCGCACCGCACTGCGGATGATCGGGCGCGGTCACCGGACCCGGCCGGGCCGGGCACATGGCGCGCTGGCCCGGCTGTACCGCAGCCGACGCCGGGCCGACGGGGCACTGTTCTGGCAGGCCTGTCGCCAGGGGCGTGGCGTGGCCGCGGCGATGGTCGTGCCGAATCCCGGGCGTTTCGGCATGCTCCTGTACAGTCCTCCCGGGTCCGACGACGTGGACGTCTCGGCCCTGTCGACGCTGCTGGGACGGATATCCGCCGAGGCCTGTCGGCGGGGACTGGCCTTCGTCCAGTCCCTGGTGCACCCGGCCGCCCGGGCCGACGCGGCCGCGCTCGAATCGGCCGGAATGATCAAGCTGGCCGAACTGGTGTACATGCGGCTGGACCTTCTGGTCCCGGGCGCGTCGGCCGGGCCCGGAGTCGGGGCCAAAGACGCCGCCGACCAGGCCGAATGGGCCTGGCGCCCGTACGAGAGGTTCAGCGAGTCCGAGTTGGGCCGGGCCATCGCCGAAACGTACGCGGGGTCTTTGGACTGTCCGCTTCTTGTGGGAGTGCGTCAGATGTCTGACGTGTTGGCCGGGCACAGGGCCAGCGGGACGTTCCGCCCGTCGGCGTGGTGGCTGGTCGAACGGGACGGCGCGCCGGCCGGATGCATCCTCGTGAACGCATCGGCTGTCCCGCGCGTTGCCGAGGTCGTCTACGTGGGCGTCTCGCCCGCGTTTCGCGGTTGCCGGCTGGGGCGGACGATGCTGCTGCGTGCCGTCAGACAGGCCGGGACGCGGAAGGACCGCGCGATCACCCTCGCCGTGGATTCACGCAACACCTATGCGCTGCGGATGTACGCGTCGGTCGGATTCCGGCGGGTCTTCTCCCGGTTGGCCTACATCTCGGGGCCGAGTCATCGGCTTCAAACGGGGCGTTGTCGAGGGAATGTGAATAACCTGTGAAGGAAAGTTTTTTTCTCGCGCCAACCGCCGCAGAGCGAACGTGTTGACGCGTGTGGACAAGAAAACGCACCGGTAGGGCATTGATTCTCGTTCGGAACACCCGTAATTTTGCCTCTGTCGGGGCCAAGTACGTTGCCTTCGACACGCGGTCAGGCCAATTCGGTGACTGGCCAGGGCTGCTTGGAGCGGCCAGGGTGCCATAGACGAAGGATCGATCATGACGAAAAAGGCGCAATCCCTCTGCGCAGGCGCGGCGGTCAGGAAAGAGATGCTCTCGGCCTTGCGAGACCGCCTCGGGCCGCAGCAATACAACGCCTGGTTCGGGCACGGCACGGCGGTGACCGTCGAGGACGGTCACGTGCGCGTGGCGGTGGCCAATCCGTTCGTGGCCAACTGGATTGAGAAGCACTACGCGGCGGAGATATCGGCGGCGGGCGAGGCCGCGGCGGGCGCGCGGCTGGCGGTGGTTGTGACGGTGGATCCGGAGTTGAGCGGGGAGCTGCGCAAGCGGCAGTTGGACGTGCAGGCGAAGATCGTCTTGCGTGCGCGGCGCGGCGCGTGTCGGGGCCGATCGGCCCGAGCCGCCCCACCGGCCCCCATGCGCTATCGCCTGGCCGACTTCGTCGTGGGCCAGAGCAACAAGATGGCGTATTCGGCGGCGCTGGCGGTCGTGAACGGATCGGCGGCGTTCAACCCCCTGTTCGTGCACGGGTCCTGCGGGGTCGGCAAGACCCACCTGCTCCAGGGTATCTGCAACGCCGTGTCCCGAACGGTCCGGGACTCCCAGCCGGCCGCCTGGCGGTACGTCACCGGGGAGCAGTTCACCAACGAGTTCGTCCAGGCGCTGCGGCACAAGCAGTTCGCCCAGTTCCGGGCGCGATACCGCGGGCTGGACCTGCTGGCCATCGACGACGTGCACTTCCTGGCGGCGAAGAAGGCCATCCAGGAGGAGTTCCTCCACACGTTCAATGCCATACAGGCCGCCGGGAAACAGATCGTGCTGGCCTCCGACGCCCACCCGCAAATGGTCGGGCAGTTGAGCGCCCAACTGGCCAGTCGTTTCATCGCGGGCATGGTCGTGAAGATCGACGCGCCCGACAAGCCCACCCGCCTGGAAATCCTCCGGCGAAAGAGCCGGGGAATGAACCTGACCCTCGAACAGGACGTGATCGAGTACGTGGCCAGGCACATTCGCGGCAGCGCGCGGGAGTTGGAGGGCACGCTGTTCAAGCTGGCGGCCCTGAGCAGCCTCGAAAAATCACCGGTGGGGATCGAGATGGCCCGATCGGCGCTGGCCGATCACCTCTCGCGGACCGACAGCGCGCTGACGCTGGGAGACATCGAGGCGGCGACGTCCGCATTCTTCGGGGTCACGCCCGCCGACATGCACTCCTCCCGGCGAACCCGGACCGTCAGCGTCGCGCGCATGGTGGCGATGTTCCTGGCCAGGAGGAACACCCCGATGAGCTACCCCGAGATCGGACGGGCCATGGGCAAGAACCACTCGTCGGTCGTCCTGGCGGTCAAGCGGATGGAAAAGGCCCTGGCCGACAATGCCGACCTGCTCTGGTCGGGCGTCATGGGCCGAAAGACCATGCCCGCCAGGGAGGTATCGCGGCTGCTCGAGAACGAACTGTCGTAGCCGCAAGGAACGGCTTCCGTGCGGTTGCTGTGTGGAAGAGCAGTACCTCAGGGACGGGCGCCCGGGCACGGATGTCCGGGCGCCGTAGTTTTATCGGCACCCGGCCGAATGAAAGGCGGACCCCGTGATCACAACACGACGCGCGTTCCTCAGGACACTCGGCGTCGGCGCCGCAGCGGTGCTGGCCCCCCGAGGCCGGCCGGCCCGGGCCGAGGAACGAAAACGCCCGCTGAATATCGTGTTCGTCCTGGCCGACGACCTCGGCTGGGCGGAGCTGGGCTGCTACGGCAACACGTTCAACCGGACGCCCCACCTGGACAGGCTGGCCTCGCGGGGCATGCGGTTCACGGACGCCTATGCCGCCGCCCCGGTCTGCTCGCCGTTCCGGGCCAGCCTGCTGGCCGGACAGTGGCCCGCCCGCGTCGGCATCACCGACTACCTCAGGCCCAACGACCCCAAGTACCTGCCCGAAGGCATCGTCACCCTCGCCGAGATGCTCAAGGGCGCCGGGTACGCCACCGGCATGATCGGCAAGTGGCACCTTACCGGGTACAGGAACCACGGCGCGAAGGAGGTTCCGCCCACCGTGCAGGGATTCGACGAGGCCATCGTCTCGGAGAACCGCGGCATCGGGGGCGGCAGCTACTTCCACCCGTACCACTTCAACCGTGAGATCAAGAAGCGCCTCGACGGACGCGAATACCTCGTCGACCGCGTCAACATCGAGGCCGTCGAGTTCATCAGGCGGCACAAGGGCCGGCCGTTCTTCCTCTACGTCAGCCACTACGCCGTCCACACCCGCCTGGTGGGCCGGCCTGATCTCGTGGCCAAGTATGCCGCCAGGCCCGGCGCGGGCAAGGGCAACCGTGCCAAGAGGAACAACCCCCACCTGGCAGCCCAGCTCGAGAGCATCGACACGGGCGTCGGCATGATCGTGGCCGAACTGGACAAGCAGGGCCTTGCCGACGATACGATCCTGATCTTCACCAGCGACAACGGGGGGGAGGACCGCGTGACCTCCAACGCCCCCCTGCGGGCCGGAAAGAGCACGCTCTACGAGGGCGGCATCCGCGAGCCGCTCATCGTCCGCTGGCCCGGACGCGTCAAGGGCGGTTCCGTCTGCAAGACGCCCGTCACCAGCGTGGACTACTACCCGACGTTCCGCCAGATCACCGGCGCCAGGCCCGCCGGCGTCCAGAAACTCGACGGCGTGTCGCTCCTGCCGCTGCTGAACGACCCCGATGCCGCGCTGAAGCGCGAGGCGATCTACTGGCACTATCCGCTGGCCCGCCCGCACTTCCTGGGCGGCAGGTCCGCCGGGGCCGTCCGCGCGGGCGACTGGAAACTCATCGAGTTCTTCGATACCGGCAAGGCCGAGCTGTATAACCTGGCCGACGACATCGGCGAGAAGCACGACCTGGGCGCCCGGAGGCCCGCCAAGGTCGCCGAACTCCGCAAGCGTCTGGCCGCCTGGCGCAAGGACGTGGGCGCCAAGACCACGCCGCGAAACCGCAAGCGCCGCGGCGCGGGTCAGACGAGGTAGCCGTACTCGATCAGGTCGTCGCGGAAGAAGTCGAAGTCGTGCTGGCCGGTGTCGCTTCGCCAGCGGCCGACCGATTCGGAGCGGACGGGGATCTTCGCCAGGTCCAGGCCGAGAAATGCCCCCGCGCGCTCCAGCGTCGCGTCCTGGTCCAGCACGAAATCCTCGAACCGCACAGTCAGCCAGTGCCTTGGCTTCGGCGTGGCGCGGACGATCTCGGCCTGGTACTTCCAACTGATCGCCCGCCGCAGCCGAACGTTGTCCGTGGGGTCGTACGGCACGCCGAAGTCCGCCAGGTCGTCCGTCATGTGCGAGGCCAGGATGCTGTCGCGCGGGTCGCGTATCCAGTGGATGTAGCGGATATCGGGGAACATGCGGACGATCCACGGCAGCACGAGGACGGTCTCGGGGATTTTCCACCCGCGATTCTCGGCGCTGCTGGACAGGACGCTGCCCAGGTACGACTCGATCAGCCGAGTAAACGCCGGATCGATCGGCATCGTGTGCAGCGCGGCGAAGTCCCACGACAGGCCGCCGTTGTGGACCACGTGGCGGGCCATGAGGCGGCAGGCTTCGTACATGTCGTCCGGGGGCAGCAGGTCGCCGGAGACGTTCAGGGGCCGGCCCAGAAAAACGCCGCTGGCGCTGAGCGTGTGGGACATGGCCCGCGTCCCGCCGTGACCGCGACCGATGACGGTGATCAACATCTCAGGGGTGCTCCGGCGGTCACGGCTGCACGGTCACGACGGCGCCGGTCTCGATCGACTCGACGGCCGCGGCCAGGACCTTCTGGGCGGCCAAGGCGTCGGCGCCGCTGCCGTCGATCTCGCCGGGGTCGGCGGCGGCGTTGACCTGCTCGACGAACCGCCCGAGGCGGTTGCGGAACGTGTCGGCAAAGTCGCGCATCCCCCCGAACACCGGGTTCGTGTGGACGGTTTTCGTCATATCGCCGGCCGGATACAGCGTGACCTCGCGGAACATGTCGTCGATCACGAACCGCCCGGCCAGGCCGGCCACCTCGCACCGTTCCATCGGGTGGCCCCGCTCGATGTCGTAGCTGCCGCACAGGTGACCCACCGCCCCGCAGGCGAAACGCATGTTGAACTGGGCGGTCGACCAGATCGCCCGTCCCGGGGCCTTGGTGGCGAAGCAGTGGACGGCCTCGATGTCGCCGGCGAAGTACCGCATGACGTCCACCGTGTGCGGGTGCAGGGATTTGATCTGGTACCAGGGCGACGACTCCTGCGGGTTCTTGATCCACATGCTGACGTTGACGAACAGCAGGTGCCCGATGCGCCCTTCGTCCAGCCACCTCTTGGCCAGGCGGGCCGCCGGCGTGAACCGGTGATTCACGTTCACCCCGTAGCACAGGCCCTTCTGGCGGGCCAGGGCCACCATCTGCTCGGCGGGGGGTATCTCGTTGGAGATGGGCTTCTCGCCGAGCACGGCGACACCGGCCTCCAGGGCCTGCATCGTCGGCTCGAAGTGGTCTGAGCCGTTCTCCTGCCCCCCGGTGGTTACCGACACCATGTCCGGCGACAGCGACGCCAGCATCTCGGGCGCCGAGTAGAAGGCCGGCACGCCGAACCGCTCGGCCGCCGCGTCCGCTCGCGAACGATCGATATCGCAGACGCCCACCAGCGTCGCGCCGGCAGTCTCCTGATAGATGCTCGCATGCAGGTTCCCGATCGGGCCCATCCCGATCACACCAATACGTTGCATGGTCTTGTCCTCGACAACGGTAGACAACAACGAAACGGCTCTAACAGCAAATCCCGCAGAATACGCAGATCGGGAGAAGAACACAACAGCAAGATTGCCTGCATCAGGTTCCGGCTGCTTGCAGGCGCCGGTCGGGGCCGGCGGAGAACGGGCCGCAATTGCACACGTAGTCGTCGGGACTCTGGCCCATGCGGTTCATGTCGCGTGCCAGGACGTCCCACACGCGTCGCTTCTCCCGGCAGAAGGCCACGGGCGTCCGCGGCCGCCGCCTGGCGATTTCATCGAGAACCACCCGGTACATCCTGATGCGGCACGCATCGGGGAACTGGGACGTCGTCCAGTCGTCGGCGTCGGCGGGCATGGTCGCCATGGCCTGCATGAAGGCCGGGTCCATGCTGTCGGCCGGGAAGTCCCTCAGGAGCATCTCGTGCGTGCAGAAGCGCAGGGGCTCTACCGTGACCAGATCGGGCGTGATCTCGTCGAACATGCGGGCGATCATGTGGCGGATGTCCTCGGCCCACCCGACCAGGGGCACCATCGGGCTGAGGCGAATCCGCACGGTGTAGCCGGCTTGGAGGCACGTGCGGGCCGAGGCCAGCCGGGCCTCCATGTCCGCCGTTCCGCCCTCGGCCAGCCGGCACTGCGCCTCGGTGCTCAGGCTCCAGCAGCAGACGGTGTGCCCGCGGTGGTCGCAGTCCAGCATGACGTCCACGTTGTCGCTCTTGCCGACGTACAGTTCGAGGTATTTGTCCGTCTGGTCGGCAAACAGCTCGATCAGCATCTTCGCCCCGCCGTACTCGGGCTCCCAGCAGACCGCGTCGGTGCCGTTGTCCCACTGGAAGAGCCTCTGGCGCGGCGAGTTGGCCAGGTTGCCCAGGCCCTGGCGGATGTGGGCGACCCAGTCCTCGAGGTTGACGTAGATGTTCGCCACGTGCCCGAGTTCGCAGTACGCGCAGCGGAACGGACACCCCCAGACCGAGTGCATGGCGTAGGCCGGCTGGCAGACCAGCCCGGTCGTTCGCCTGTATTCGGCGTCTCCGCTCGGCCGCCAGTCCCAGCCGTTGTAGCCGCCGTAAACCCCGTGCCAGGTCGTGAACAGTTCCGGATACCTCCGCCGGCGGGCCGCGCGCCGCTCGGGGCCGTGATGGTACAGGAACTGGTTGAAGATCACGACCGGTTGGATGTCGTCGCCGCGCATTCCGTGGCGAGGCAGCGTGTTGAGCCTGTTGTCAATCACCACCTGGTGCAGCGCCTCGTCGTCAACAATCTCGGGCGGTCTCTGGCACCGCACAAACGGCAGCATCCGCTCGATTCTCGCCATCGAGCGCGGATCGTCGCGGGCCTCGGCCTTGATGTACACGGCACGTGCGACGATCGGTGTCATGTCGCGGCCTTCCTGCCGTTCATCCGTGGACTACTTGCGCGACTCGGACTGGAGTTTGGCGGCCATCTTCGGGTCGCCGATGTGCAGCGTGTCGTAAGCCTGCTGGCTGGACGTGAAGTAGTCTATGCCCTTGTGTCCGTGCCAGCCGGGCTGGTTGAAGATCGGGTTCGGATTGCCCGTTTCGCCCTCGCGGCGCGTGATGTGGGCCTCCATCTCCGACCACAGCATCGCCACGACGTTGGGGTATCTGCCGGCCAGGTTGCGGTTCTCGTCGGGGTCCTCCACGAGGTTGTACAGCTCGACCTCGGGCTTGAAGTGGAAATCCGGCTCGAGGGCGATGATGAGCTTCCACTGCGGCGTCCGCCAGCCGTGCTTCCGCATCCACGTGCACTCGGTGATGTACATGGCCGATTCGAAGCTGGCCTTTCGCCCGCGGACGAGGGTCATCAGCGACTGGCCGTCGAAGGCGATGTCCGTCTTCACCCCGGCCAGCTCCAGCAGCGTCGGGACCAGGTCCTTGTGCTGGTTGTATCCAGCCACGCGCACGCCGGCGGGGACCTTCTTCGGGTAGCGGACAATCAGCGGCACCTTGAGCGTGTTGTCGTAGATCCCGTGATGGTCGAACCAGCACTCGTGGTCGTACAGCGTCTCGCCGTGATCGCTGTTGAGCACGACGATGGTCTCGTCGGCGATGCCGAGGGCGTCGAGCTGCGTCAAGAGCGTCTGGATGCACGCGTCCATGTAGGCGATGGCCCCGTCGTACTGGGCGATGACGTAATCCTTGTCGGTAATCCCGGGAGGCATCCACGTGCGGAAGAAGTCGCAGAACGGCTTGAAGGCCATCACCGGCTTCATGGACGTGTTCTTCCGGTCGCACTCGTTGCCGTGATAGAACATCCGCTCGTAGGGGGCGGGCGGCAGGTAGGGCGCGTG